>LQAJ01000026.1_pt1 | contig 146703 bp, 189 predicted proteins | sample 1535811 | NCBI WGS metagenome assembly LQAJ01 (sample SAMN04331587, study PRJNA305678) | bioreactor metagenome | isolation source: bioreactor_6 inoculated with Wadden Sea sediment 2nd replicate of a... | place: Germany: Wadden Sea, Janssand Flat | reverse complement strand
ATTTAAAACCCGCCGCTATCCCCTATCTAGAAATTTAAGTATAAAACTTCTAGATAGGGGATAGTGGCGGTCTGAATCTTCAATTTTCAGAGCTTATGAGGGTTAAAAGGACTTAAATTACATCAATTTGATGCTCAAATATAATTATTTGAAAATCTTTAGCTATTTTACTTGCATCTTGGCAAAAAATAATTTAAGATATATCAAGTAATATTACTTGACAAACACCATGCTGACTTTTATAATATTCGTGTTGCAGTAAAGAGGTGAATACTCTTGCGAATCAACGTTTCAGATGTTTTAAATGGTAAGGTTGTATCCATTCCTGTCGAGCTGGAAATGCAGCTAGACAATGAAATTATGACTGACCACGGCATTGAAAGCGCTAAGCCCGTACGACTTGAAGGTCAAGTTTACAAGGTCGATGACGATGTTCTTGTAGATGTGACCTATGAAGTTGAACTGAAGCTAAGTTGCGATAGATGCTTGAAAGATGTCACAATGAAGATCGACGGACGCATAACGCGTGATATACTTGAGGAACAACATCAAGATCCAGATCACGAAGCTATGCAGATACTGATAGATCATGAATTGGATTTGCAGTATGTTTTAAAAGAAGATCTTCTTTTGAACATGCCTATGCAGGTTCTTTGTGACCCCGAATGCCAAGGATTATGTCCGGTGTGTGGAGCAGATCTCAACACCGACCCTTGCGATTGTGATAATGAGAAGATTGATCCGAGACTTGAAGGTCTCAAAGACTTCTTTCGTTAGTTAAGGAGGTGTAGAGAAATGGCAGTACCTAAGCGCAAAACTTCTAAAGCTAGAAGAGATAAGAGAAGAGCGGCTAACATTAAGATGACAGCACCAAACGTTATCGAATGCCCTCAGTGCCATGAGCCAACGGTTCCACATCGTGTTTGCCCATCATGCGGTCAATACAAGGGACAAGAAATTATTTCAGTTAAATAATTATTATTTGACGACAAAGCAATGGGCAACCATTGCTTTTATTTTACGCGAAAGCAGCATAAGTGCATTTTGCAAAAAGGAAAGCCAAAAGCCGAGTTCACTCGAGTTTTTGGCTTTCTTTTTTGCAAATTATAAGATGGCAAAATCCGCTTGGGCCATGTAAACATGACCTAAGTATGAAAATGAGACCAGCCGTCCACAATGCTTTCAAATGCATAAAATCACACAAAAAGAGTATAATATATAATATGTTTATAAAAAACGAATGATGATGATGGATCGAGAAAACGACAGAAATCCTGATAATCAATAGATTCAGCCGTCTTTTAAGGGGCTGAGATGAAAAACGCTAATTGTACATCATATTAGTGAAAAATAATAAAATTTCACTTTTAATCTGTGATAAGTCTGGATTTTGTTCGATAAACTTCGTAATGTAAGAAGTATTTTTACAATAAAATATGGTAAAATGGTCATGTATATAAAAATAAGAAAGGTAGGTGTGATGATTATGAAAAGATTTATAGCGATTGCCGTTATGGGGGCAGCACTCGCGATGGGTACACTACTGTCATTTGCAGATTCATATGAAGAACTTTCTAAGCAGGCAATAGACATTATTGTCGATGGTAAAGAAGTTTCATCATATGATGAAGAGCAAGACGTAAACTTACCCGCGGTTATTGTGAATGGCAGAACCATGTTGCCACTGAAAAGAACCTTTGAACTCTTTGATGTTGAAACACAGTGGAACGGCGAAGAAAGAAGTATAACAGCCGACACGGACGGGGGCAGGTTGTGGTTACAAATAGACAATAAGACCGCAAAGCTCAATGGTGTTGAAATTCAACTTGATGCAGCGCCGACAATTTTTAACAGTAGGACTTTTGTTCCACTGGCATTCATATCTCAGTCTATGGGGGTTGAACCACTATGGAATGGAAATGAGCGTTCAGTGACCATGTACATCAGTGAATTTAAAAAGCAGCGTTTACCCAAGGTCTATGAAGAAGACTATTTGCTGACTTACGAAGCCATTGATAATACGGATTATTATTACAATAAAGAGAATCCGGATAAATCTATGGTTTTTGTGGCCTATCCTTCATCTGTGGAGCAGGCCATCATTGACTCAGCACAAGAGTTATTTGTTGAGGCATCTGACTTCATTTATTCAGATGAAGTGGATGGGTATTTGTATGCCTATAAAGATTATAAGACCAATGACAACAGTTATGTGGTTAAAAAAATAAAGGATCAGACCTTTATAATGAAATTTAAAACATTCGATTTAAGTGAAGTGATCCAGGTGATTAAGGACTTTAATGGGGGAAGGATTTAATTATGAAAAGATTCTCAGCATTATTCTTAGTTCTGGTGTTGGTCATGACATCCTTTTCCACGACTGGATTTGCCCATGGTAATGGAAAGGGCAATAAAAACGGCCAAAAGTGGAACCAGAGCAATAACAACAAAGGCAATAACCTGCCACTAGATTTATACGACAAAGACGACGCTCCAAACAAGGTGAGTGTCCATGCCGAAAATGGTACATATGTTGGTATAGATGCACAAATTAAGGAAGAAGAATCAAGTGTTGATGATTCGACGGACGACCAAAATGATAGTGGTTCAGGGTCTATCCAAACAACCCATATATGTGTGGCAACGGGCGCATCCGCGTTATTATTGACAACATCTATGGGCGATCCTGGGTCGAGATCAATTATAATGGAAGAGACTTAGACACTATACGAGGAAGCAGACGTGTGGTTCTCTATGTCAATCGAAATGATGTATTAAAAGTGACAGCCCATGACAATGAAAATTGGTATGGTAATTTTAGCGCTTGGCTCTTATCCAATGGCTACAGATGGGATATTCGTAACGAGAGCAAGTATACGGTCAACCTATCTGACTATGGTCACAACCAATTTGGCTATATTTACATGACACCTTGGTATGGAGATGGCTCAAGTGGATCAGAATATGACATAACCTATGAGCTCCTTGGGGACTCTCATGATGCTTTTGGTATCAATCCGCAAAACGGACGTGTTTTTGTTAAAGACACAAATGCCTTTGATAATGAAAAGAAGAGAACGGCCAAAGTTCATGTGAAGGTTACACGTAATAACAAATCCACAACCAAGAAATTTGATGTGGTTCTTGAAGACGTAAGAACGCCTGTTGATGCTGTGCCAGATGTTGGCGTCGTTAACCCAGGCGTGGTGGAAACGGTTTATGCTTCAGACCATGACAACAATGTCTTCATGATCAACCTTGAAGACAAAACAACCACAAAGGTTTCAGATACAAACGAGCAGTGGTTTGATATTGCCAATGACCATTCCACAGTCTTGTACGGGGTTCTTGCCCATGGAAATCTGTATAAAAACATCTTAGACCCTAACAATACAGAACGTGCGAACATAAGAAACATCCGCGAAAGCCGTACTGGGGTTGTGAACTCGTTAACAGTTGATGACTATGGTAACATGTACTTTGTGGATAATGCCAAACTCAAGTATTATAATGTGTTTGCCGATGAAGATGATCAAAGAATCCAAACGGTTATGACTGTTGGAAATCATTCTCTTGGAGATTTGGTCTTCCATAATGACAAGCTGTATTATGCGGCTTTTAAGACGTGGCAGTCAAAAGGCAGTCAAAACTATGGTGTACTTGTTGAAATTGATATTGAAAAGAGCAAGACCAAAGAAATAGGCAACATTCCAATAAACACATATGGTCTAGCATCGGTAAATGATAAACTATATCTTCTCCATGGACAAAATGTGTCGGAGTTTGACTTTGAACAGGCTGCTTCAGACCCTGATTTTAATGGTGCACCTTACAGCGCACATATGAATATTGGGTCAAATGCAAGCAGTATATATGGTTCGGCCCAAGGGGATACCATTGCAACTGGCAACATTCTCTTAAACGATGCCGGTGACTTTGACGCCCTAGTTCATACGGTGAATGGTCAATCGGTTGAAGACAATGGCGATTATACATTTGTCTACGGATACTATGGGGTTCTACTGATTAAACCTGATGGAACCTACATTTATATTATGGACAGCAAGTCACAAGCCATAAAAGATCTTTATCAAGGGGAGACATTAGAAGAATCCTTCTCCTATGTTGTGGGATATGAAGATGATGATGACACATCATCATCGACTTTGACATTTACCATCAATGCCTATGAAGATGCAGGAGAAAAGCCAAATGGCGGTCTGCACTTTGATGCTTATGATTTAGATGGTGATGGTCTTGTTGATGAAAACGTGCAGGCTGGACAAAACGTTCCTGTTTGGCATGACAGTGTTGGATTTGATAATCAAGCCAAAGCGCAAGGGTCAAACACACCGAAATTGAATCTTGAAGGCATATATGGCCATAGGGCTGTTGATTTTAACGGCTATGCTAAAGGTCTAAATATTGCCCGACAGGCAGAAGTCAATGATGACAAATTTATTCAAAAAACAATAGGCACTGTCTTTAAAACTGGTGACGACATCAGTGGTGTGCAGTATATCTTCGAAGAAGGCGGTGGCTGGAGAGGATATAACTTTGTTATAGCTCCAAATCCAGAGAATAATAACACACCATCACTTTATGCAATGGTTTATAACAATAAAGAGTGGGACACAGGTCATTATTACAAGCCTATTGTCCTGACTGAAGTGGAGCCTGAAACGGTTTACTTTGCCTTTATGACCCATGATGCAACGGAAGGCACTTTCAGAGCCTATGTGAATGGCGCCTTTACGGACATAACAGAAACAGAAGTTCTAACGAATGTGGAGGAGCAGGAAGTGCATCCAAACCCTGCAGGGATTGGTTGGTTTAACAGCCACACGGTTTATCCACACAATAAGCAAATTGTAACAAGAAGTGGTGGCGGTGCGCCATTTGATGGTATGATCGGCGAGATTGTTTCATGGAACAAGGCTCTTAAGTTTACTGAAATTCAGGACTTGAATGGCGAGCTCATGACTAAGTGGAAGCCGATCACAGTGGATGCTGTTGATAATATCAATACTTTGCAATCGGGAAATAAGATCAAGGTCACATTCTCACCAGTGCCAGGTATAAGCGAATATGAAATCGTCCTTTCAAAGGACAATGAAATTTCATCTGATGATAAGATGTTTACCTTTACAGATAATACTGGAGACATAACATTAGATGATCTGACAGATGACGAAGTCTTTGTCTTTGTAAGGTATAAAGTTGGCGGTGTTAATAGTGAAGATGCCCATGCAAACCATAAAGTATTAGGTCAACCAGACAACTTCACTTATACGAATTTAGAGGATGGAAAGACTCTGTATCGCTTTGATGGAGAAGAAGGCAAGGCTTATGTTGTCAAGATAGGTGATAAAGTCTACAAGGTACCGGCTTCCAAAGACTATGTCGTAATTGATACACAAGGTCTAGATCCAAAATCAGGTCAACTCTATGAAACCGCTATCGTTGTGAATGAACCTAATTTTAGTGAGGGACATGGTTTGCCGGCAGAGGGACCAGTGGAAAAAGCTCTGGCATCCGTCACAGGACTGACAGCAAACTTGGTCGACGGTGAAGTGCAACTGGACTGGAATGATTTTAATGGTGCGGTTGAGTATGAGGTGAAAGTTGGCTCAAGCCCGGATGCTTTTATAGATGTAAGAGAAAAGCCTCAGAGATCACAACTCACCTACGAACCAGAGGATTTAATGGCGTCACTGTTCAAATACTATAAAGTAAGAGCAAGAGTGACCTATGATGACTCCGAAGAAAGTGGTTATGCATATTCAGGCTACTCAGAAACATTTGCACTACTAACACCTGTGTATGATAATTTATTAAATGAATCTAATGATTTAGTAGATGGTGCGGTAGAAGGCCCTGGTCCTGACGGACTTTATGAACCGGGAGAGTACTCTGCGGGTTCAAAGGCTAAGCTACAAGAAGCCATTGAAAAGGCCGACCAGGCCAAGCAAGATTATCTTGATGGAAAAATCAATGAAGATGCGCTTGAAGAAGCCTACCAGGTCTTGGAATCGGCTCTAAATGATTTTGAAAACGGAAGAGTTACAGAAGACAACAAGATCACACTTGTCATGAACGATGACGGTGGAAATCCACTCAGTGATACACTTCAAGTGGGTGACGGGTCTCTTGAAATTGTAAATGGTAAGGTCACGCTTTATGGACCAGAAGGATACGAGCTTGTAAAAGACATCAGTGTCGATGGTTTTGCCCTTGATGGAACAGAAAATTACAGGTTTACTTTCACAGATCAACCGCAGACAATCACTTTGTCTTATAGTGATGCCCTTCCATCTGTCATAGATGAGGTAGAAGGAGCAATTGATGGTCTTGGAACACCAGAGCTTGGTCCAGTAACCAATGTGAATAGTGACCTGTATAAGTTCTATGAAGTGGGACAGTATGATACAAATCGATTTGAAGCACTGAAAGCGAAATTACAAGAAGCTAAAGATCTAGAAGCGGATTCAAATGCAACGGGTCAAGATAAAATGGAAATGGCAGATGTGCTGAAACAAGCTTGGACTGATTTTGAATCAAGTTTGGTGGTCAGTGCCAATGAAACTGAAATCAAGTTCTATGTGCTTGAAAACGGAAATGATGTAGAAATTGAAGTGAATGGTGCTAAGAGTCTTAAACGATACGCACCTGCAGGTTTCCAAGTTGTTCTGAATGGACCTTATGAATCTGGAAATCCAGATGTAAAAGTATTCTATGACAATTATTATGTGCCTGTTCAGAACACACTGGAAATTCCATTCTACAACCAACCATCAGTTCACAAACTTTATTTCGAAAAAACGGATCTCTTTAAGTCTGTTGAAAACGGAAATAACCTCATTGATCAAATCAAGGAGGGCTCTGACGAAGACGGTTATGACCTAGGCGATGTGCCTGAGGGTCAACTGGAAGACTTAAACGATGCGCTTGAAAAGGCCAAAGAAGTTTTGAACGATCCAAATGCAACAGATGAAGAAAAAGAAGAAGCTACAAAGAATTTAAATGATGCCATTGAAGATATTAAGGAAAAAATCATAACCAACAAGAACCAGGTGGTTATCATTAACATTTCTGCTGAAACCGGTGAGGAACTAGGTGAGAGAACTATTGTCTATGGTTATGAGGGGTATTCGATTTCTGTGAACCTTGATGCTATTCCACACTACAAACCTTACATTGATCCTGAAGTAAGATATTCAGATGGTGAGGATACTCTGACATTTAGTAAGGTCGATGTGGTTTTCACAGATGACTCTCAAACGATTTACATTATGTACAGAGAAAACCCGGACAACCTGGTACCTGCTTCGGACAAGGCAGACTGGAAAGAAACAGCAAGAGAAAGTATTTACGACTATTCTGAAAACGGTATACCGTGGACAGATAATTCAAGATATGATGTTGAAGATGGACAAGGTTCTAGTGATTCAACCAGAAAAGAGTATGATGACTTCTTGAACATTCTGGGCAATGCCCTAGATGATGAAGATAAAAAGTATATTGATGAAGATTCTGTAGATGATTACATCGATTATCTGGAAGATGAAGACAATGTACTAGACTCTGAAGAAGACATTATTGATATGCTCAAGAAATTCTATAAGGAAATCTCAGATTCTTTCTACAGCGATGATCCGCTTTCTGGAGAAGATAACGGGATACTAGACGGCTACAAAGCCATTTATTACGAAGATCCAATCGATACATCCATTGTCTTTAAGATCAAGGAAAGTAATGTGAAAAACCCTGAGTTCAAGTTCACCCTCATCGGTAATAAGTATCTATCTTTTGATCATCCAAACATTCAGCTCTACAAGCTGCGTGAAGGGGATGATCCAAGTGAGGATGCAAGTGTTCTTAACAACGGTGAGCCACAACCATCAAGCTCTATGATTGATGCGCATTTTGATGAAGAAAAGGGTGAATATGGTTACACAGTGACAGTATCCCCAAGTGCAGAAACCTTAAATAAAGGTGATTATTACTACGTTCGTATTCTTACAAAAGTTTCTGTTAATTATGAGTCTGACTTCTATGCAGATGATCAGAATGATTCGCCAAAAAGCAGAAGCGAGAAGTACCAAAGAGCGGTAGATAAGCTGATAGACCTTTATAATGATGGCGTCAGCGACGGTCACTATATTGAGTATTTCAATGACAATGAAGCGTTTGTACTAAGACAAATCACTGCAGATGAGCTGATTTTTGCCATTGGTGAAATCCATGATGGAAACACGTCCATTATAGAAGGTCTTATGATCAGCACACAAACTGTCTACTATGTAGAGAATGAAGATGGGGAACTTGAACGTCGAGATCCAGGTGAAAAAGTGGATATCCTCGAGTTTAAAGTAAATAAATCCCACTTTATCCAGATTTTATCGAGTAAAAGATCTATGTCATTAAATTGTTACTTTCAAAACGCCCTGCTTAGCAGGGCGTTTTTTCTTGTGGATGTAAAGAAGATTAAGGGGTTCAAGTCTTGATTCTAACTGGCTTTGACCAGTAAACTTATGGTATAATATAAGTCGGAGAGCCTGTTATTAGTACCAGGTTATAAAAATAAGTCTTAAAAATTTCGTTAAAGCTATTGACGAATGGATTGGTAATGTTTATACTCTGTATTAGTAGCAGGTGCTAAAAATTAGTACTAAGACTTGGAGAGGTTCTCATGGCAAAGCTCAAAAAGAAAGATAGACATGAAGCACTTCTTAATATTCTTGAAACAGATCCTTTCTTAACGGATGAGGAACTGAGCGAGAAATTCGAAGTGAGTATTCAAACAATTCGTTTGGACAGATTGTCTTTAAACATCCCAGAACTAAGGGAGCGTGTTAAGTCTGTTGCTACCAACAACTATGAAAAAGTCAGAACGCTAGGACAAGCAGAGATCGTGGGAGAGCTAATCGATCTGGAGCTAAACAAGCGGCGATTTCATTCCTTCAAACAGATGATACAATGGCATTTCAACGTACCCGCATCGTAAAGGGTCACTATATATTTGCAATGGCAGAGTCCCTTGCAATGGCAGTGGTCGATGCAAATGTCTGCATTACCGGTGTTGCAAACATGAAGTACCGCGTTCCGGTAGCAGCTGGACAAAAGCTGGTTGCAAAGGCAGAACTAACACGGGTTAGAGGCAGTGAGTATTTTGTGCACGTTAAAATCAATGTGAATACGGATCAGGTTTTCCGTTCAAAATTCATATTGACGGCCTTAAATGTTGAATAAAGTTGTTAAGTCCAGTGGAGGAAAAAATGAAAATAGCAATTGATGCGATGGGTGGAGATCATGCACCAGCACAACCGGTGAAGGGTGCTATAGATGCACTAAAGCTGATTGATGCAGAAATGATTTTGATTGGGGATGAAACTTCAATCCATCAAGAACTAAAAAAAATACACTTATGATGAGAAGCGGGTAACAGTTGTTCACACAACTGAAGTGATAACAGGCGAAGACAAGCCCGTTCGCGCTATCAAAAAGAAAAAAGATTCATCCATGGTGGTTGGTCTGCTCAAACTAAAAGATCAAGAAATTGATGCATTTGTTTCAGCAGGCAACACGGGAGCCCTGCTTGCAGGTGGTTTACTCCGCGTAGGAAGAATCAAGGGTATAGACAGACCAGCACTTTGTTCGGTTTATCCAACAAGAAAAGGCATGTCTATCCTAGCGGATGCAGGAGCCAATGCTGACTGTAAAGCGCGAAACCTTCTTGAGTTTGGAATCATGGGCAGCCTATATGCGCAAAATGTTCTGGGTGTGGACAATCCACGGGTAGGACTTGCAAATATTGGACATGAAGAAGGCAAGGGAAACGCCTTGGTTATTGAATCCTACGACATGCTAAAAGAAGCCAATATCAATTTTACTGGCAATATTGAAGCAAGGGATATTCCCGAAGGCTCAGCCGATGTTATTGTGTGTGATGGATTCACAGGCAATATCATATTGAAACTTTCTGAAGGCGTTGCCAAGTCGTTCTCATCAATGATTAAAGACATATTTATGAAATCGCCTATGACCAAAGTCGCTGCACTTATAGTGAAAAAAGGTCTAGGGGATATGAAAAAGAGCATGGACTACACCGAATATGGTGGCGCACCACTACTAGGGGTTAAAGGACTGGTTGTCAAGGCCCATGGCAGTTCCAATGCCAAGGCATTTATGAATGCTATAAGGTATGCTGAAAAAGCAGCTGCGTCAAGCGTGGTGGATAAAATTGCTGCAGAGGTCCAGGCAAGTTAGGAGCTGATACAATTGCATCGCGACTTAAGAGATGTAGGGATTCTTGGAACAGGGAGTCATCTACCGAGAGGGAGATGACCAACTTCGACATGGAAAAAATAGTCGAAACTTCAAATGATTGGATTGTAACTAGAACAGGTATTGAGAGCAGAAGAATTGCAGATGAAAACACAGCAACTTCTGATCTGGCATATAAAGCGGCCGAAAAGGCACTTGAAGCAGCGGGTCTGAGTGCGGAAGACATCGATTTGATTATCGTTGGAACCATCACACCAGATCATCAGTTTCCTTCAACGGCATGCATTGTACAAGATAAGCTAGGTGCTGTGAACGCGGCGGCATTCGATCTTGAAGCAGCATGTTCGGGCTTCATCTATGGTGTTTCGGTAGGACAGCAGTTCATAGCAACTGGAATGTATGAAAATGTACTGGTAATAGGTGCAGAAACAATGTCCAAAATTCTTGACTTCGAGGATCGCAAAACGTGCATACTCTTTGGAGATGGTGCAGGTGCAGTTGTTTTAGGACCGGTTGCAAAGGGCAAGGGTATCCGCTCTGTGGAACTTGGAGCCGATGGCAAAGGTGGTAAATCACTTATCATGCCAGCTGGTGGGTCAAGAATACCTGCGACAAAAGACAGTGTCGCTAACAGACTTCACTATGTGACGATGGATGGCAGCGAAGTGTTTAAGTTTGCTGTTAGAGCAATGGGTGGCGCTTCGGCACGCGTTGTGGAAAAAGCAGGACTGAGCGTTGAAGACGTAGACTTCCTTGTACCGCATCAAGCCAATATGAGGATTATTAAGTCAGCGGCTAAGCGTCTTAAACTGCCACTGGAAAAAGTTCATGTGAATCTAGACAAACTTGGCAATATGTCAGCGGCATCAATTCCTGTTGCGCTGGATGAAGCAGTGCGTTCAGGAAAAATCAATGAAAATGATAAAGTTGTTCTGGTTGGCTTCGGTGGAGGCTTAACGTGGGGCGCTTGCGTTATTGACTGGTAGGAGGTTTTCATCATGGGTAAAACAGCTATCGTGTTCCCTGGTCAAGGGGCTCAATATGTGGGAATGGGACAGGCATTTGCAGAAAACTATCCTGTTTCCAAACAAGTGTTTGAATCTGCTAGCAAGGCTATGGGATATGACATGGAAGCCTTATGCTTTAACAGTTCAGACGAAGAACTTAGAAAAACAGAAAATACACAGCCATCTATACTCACGGCTTGTATTGCAATATATAAGGCGCTAGAAGAAAAGGGCGTTAAGGCAGATGGATTTGCCGGACTAAGCCTAGGTGAATACGCTGCTTTGGTTGCAGCAGGCGCTATGCCATTCGAAAATGCTGTAAAAGTTGTTAGAAGACGTGGCCAGTATATGCAAGAAGAGGTCCCTATGGGCGTTGGCGGCATGGCGGCTATTTTAGGTCTTGAAAATGCAAAGGTTATACAAGCATGTGAAAAAGCTTCCGCTGAAGGTGTTGTTGAACCAGCAAACTTCAACTGTCCAGCCCAACTGGTTATTGCAGGTGAGGTCGGAGCGGTTGAGAAGGCAGTGGAACTGTGTAAGGAAATGGGCGCCAAGAAAGCGGTTATGCTTCCTGTATCAGCGCCATTTCATACATCTATGCTAAAGGGTGCAGGTGAAAAATTAGCAAAGGAACTGGAAGCAGTTGAGTTTTCGGCCCTTGAAAACCTGTTGTTGGTAATGTTGAAGCGGATTATATTTCATCTGAAAAGGACATTAAAGACCTGCTTATTCGTCAGGTCAGTAATCCTGTAAGATGGGAAGAATCCATTCAGAGAATGATCAATGATGGATATGACACTTTTATTGAAGTTGGCCCGGGCAAGTCACTTTCTAAATTCATCAAGCGTATTTCCAAAGAGGTTAAAATATTGAATGTTGAAGATCCTAACACGCTTGATAAAGCACTAGAAAAGCTGAATGCATAAGGAGGCAAAACAATGAATTTCGAAGGTAAAACGGTTATTGTAACTGGCGGTTCTAGGGGCATTGGTCGCGCAATAGCACTAGATTTTGCTAAATCTGGCGCCAATGTTGTGGTGAACTATAATAGAAATGCTGAAAAAGCAGAAGAAGTTGTAAAAGAAATTGAAGCGATTGGTCCTAAAGGGCTAGCTGTTCAGTGTAATGTTTCTAACCAGGAAGACGTTGATGGGCTTTTAAAAGCGACAGTCGACACTTTTGGGACAGTTGATTTTCTTATAAATAATGCTGGCATTACAAAAGATACGCTCATACTTAGAATGAAAGAAAATGACTGGGATGCTGTTGTTGATACAAACCTTAAAGGGACTTTCATGACAACGAAGGTTATTGGAAAATACATGCTCAAGAAAAAAAGTGGGCGTATTGTCAATATCACATCTGTTGTAGGCCTAATGGGCAATGCGGGTCAGTCAAACTATGCGGCATCAAAAGCAGGTGTTGTGGGCTTTACAAAGTCTATTGCCAAGGAGTTTGCAAGCCGCGGTCTTACAGTCAATGCAGTGGCACCAGGATTCATTGAATCTGATATGACTGATGTTCTTTCAGATGATGTGAAGGAGATGTACTCTAAGGCTATTCCTCTTGGTAAGATGGGTAAGCCGGAAGATGTAGCAAACGTTGTTAAGTTTTTATGTTCTGATATGAGTAAGTACATCACTGGACAAGTGATCCAAGTTGATGGTGGTATGTTAATGTAATCCGCTAAAGGGATTTCATATAAATGATGGTCATGAAACAAATGTTTCAGGTTCATGTGTCTGCAAGATGTTTTGCAGATGCTCGGTTAAAACAAAGTATAAAGTGAGGTAATGAATATGTTTGATAAGATCGTAGAAATTATTAGAGAACAACTAGGTGTTGAAGATGACGTAGTAATCACAAAAGAAACATCAATGATGAAAGATCTAGAAGCTGACTCTCTAGACGCAGTTGAAATCATTATGGCTTTTGAAGACGAATTCGATGTAGAAATTCCTGATGAAGACGCAGAAGGCTTTGCAAACATTGGCGACATCGTTGCTTACCTAGAAGCTAAGAAGTAATATAAGACATAAGACTATGTCATTTATGGAGCCGGCAAGTCGCCGGCTTCACTCATATAATCACTTTAAACACAAAGCAAAAACAAATACATCAAGAAGTATTTTAAGCGGATAGAACACATCACCTGTGCAGCTGGACAGGTGCACAGGCAAATCGATAGATGAAAGATAGCTCGGTATTAGCGAGCAAAATGAAGGAGGCGACTGCAATGAATAAAAGAGTTGTGGTTACAGGTATTGGTGCAATTTCACCAATCGGAACTGGTAAAGAAAATTTCTGGAACGCCCTAAAAGAAGGCGTTGTTGGTATTGATAAAATTAGTCATTTTGATGCGTCGGAATATGTGACGCAAATCGCTGCTGAAGTCAAAGACTTCGATCCTACTGAATACATCAATAAGAAAGAAGCAAAGCGTATGGACCGCTTTACACAGTTCGGTGTTGCGGCTGCGAAACTTGCTCTTGAAGACTCAAAACTGGATGTTGAAAAGACAGATATGAATCGTTTTGGCGTTATTATCGGTTCTGGTATTGGCGGCATTGGCACTCTTGAAAAAGAGCATGAAAAGCTCTTGAAAAAGGGGCCAGGACGTGTGAGTCCTTTCCTTATTCCAATGATGATTGGTAATATTGCTTCAGGTCATATATCGATGGCTGTGGGAGCAAAAGGTCCAAATACGACAGTTGTGACAGCTTGTGCTTCAGCAACAAATGCTATTGGTGATGCTTTCAAGGCCATTCAACGTGGTGATGCAGATCTTATGTTCACAGGTGGATGTGAAGCGTCTATTACACCAATCGGCATGGCGGGCTTCTGTACAATGAAGGCGATGTCAACGCGCAATGATGATCCTAAAACAGCTTCGAGACCGTTTGATACAGACCGTGATGGTTTTGTCATGGGTGAAGGTGCAGGTATCATTATATTAGAAGAACTGGAACATGCCCTTTCAAGAGGTGCAACAATCTATGCGGAAATGGTTGGATACGGTGCAACTGCTGATGCCTACCATATTACAAGTCCTGCTCCAAATGGTGAAGGCGCAGCACGTTCAATGGCAATGGCCATCAAAGACGCTGACCTAGCTCCTGAAGACATCACATATGTGAATGTTCACGGGACATCAACACCTTATAACGACAAGTTTGAAACAATGGCGATCAAGACTGTGTTTGGCGACCACGCTAAAGACCTTCTTGTCAGCTCGACGAAATCTATGACTGGCCATATGCTGGGTGCAGCAGGTGGTATTGAAGCCATTGCAGGTCTTCTAGCAATTTCTCAAGGTTATGTACATGGGACAATGGGAATTCAGAACCAAGACCCTGAGCTGGACTTAAATGTTCTACCAAACAAGGGGACACAGACAGAGGTGAATGCATTTATCTCTAATTCTCTTGGATTTGGCGGCCATAACGCAACAATCTGTATGAAAAAATACAGGGGTTAGGTGAAGCGGTTCTTAAAGTATGCTCACTTAGTGTAACGATCATTCTGGTTTCAACCAAAATGTGAATTACCTTATACTTATACTTACTGAAGGTGCTCGTCGGATTCGATAAAATGAATTCGACGGGCACTTTTAGTTTAGATATGATTCTTCTATTGTATTTTGAAGTTGAAGCCTTTAAAATAGAAATGATGGAGAGGCTTTTTAAATGTATTATGGAATTTCTGCGCTTAGCGGGCTAGTGTATTTAAAAGGTCTCTCGACTAAAAGTCGGGAGGAAAAGAATAATGAAATTAAAAGATCTGGAGAACAAGATCGGATATGCCTTTAAGGATATCAAACTACTAGAAGAGGCCTTGACCCATAGCTCTTATTCCAATGAGAGAAGAAAAGAGTCAAGACGAAATAATGAAAGACTTGAGTTCCTTGGAGACTCTGTTTTAGGCATTGTTATTAGTGATTATCTTTTTAAACACTTTCCAGATATGCCTGAAGGTGAACTGACAAAGGTACGATCAAAAATTGTCTGTGAAACCACTTTGGGAGAGTGTTCGAGAGCCATTGGATTGGGCCATTACATGTTTTTTGGAAAAGGGGAAGAAATGACAGGCGGAAGGGATAGAACGTCCATTCTAGCCGATGCTTATGAGGCTCTTATCGCATCTATTTATATGGATGGTGGGCTGGAAGCCAGTAGAACCTTTATCCTAACACATATGAAAAATAAGATTAATGACGCTATAGCTGGAAAGGTATTTCTTGACTATAAAACGCATCTTCAGGAACTTGTTCAGGTGAATAAGGCCAATAAGATTAAATACGAAATTGTTGGTGAAGAAGGGCCTGACCACTGCAAAGTCTTCCATACACAAGTGAGTCTAAATGAACTTGTTATAGGCAACGGCATTGGAAGAAGTAAAAAGAATCTGAGCAAGAAGCCGCTAAGATGGCATTAAGAAAGGTTGAGAACCTTGAACTTGAGTAAACCAGCAAATATACCTATATTTGTTCCGCATTTGGGCTGTCCGCATGATTGTGTTTTTTGCAATCAAAAGAAAATAACGGGACAGGGGCATGAAATTAATAAGGCTGAAGTCATAAGAGAAATTGAAGCCTGCCTGAAAACCATGAAAGGGAAAAGATATCCCATTGAGGTGGCCTTTTTTGGTGGTAGTTTTACAGGCATTGATGAAAAAAAGCAGAATCAATATTTAGAAATTGCCCGTCGATACTTGCATGACGGGCATATTCATGGAATCAGACTGTCGACAAGACCGGATTATATCAGTGAAGAAATTGTTGAGCGGCTCATCGAATATGGTGTGACAACCATAGAGCTTGGTGTTCAGTCCTTGGATGAAAGCGTACTAAGAGCTTCGAATAGGGGGCATAGCCTCTTGGATGTTCACAGGGCTGTTGGTATTATAAAGGCTCTAGGTCGTCGAGAAGGAACTCACTTAAAACTGGGTCTGCAAATGATGATTGGTCTACCTGAAGATTCCATTGACAAGGCAAAGCATACAGCGCATGAAATTATTAGCCTGAAGCCAGACTTCGTAAGAATTTATCCGACGGTGGTTATAAAAGATACTGAACTTGAAGCCCTCTATGAATCTGGCCACTATAGGGCCATGACTGTGGATGTGGCTACAGACTGGTTGAGTGAACTTATGCCAATTTTCACATCAAGTGGTGTGCCTATTATCCGAGTTGGTTTACAACCAACAGATGCCCTCACAAATGGAGGGGACATGATCGCCGGAGCATATCATCCTTCAATGAGACAATTGGCACAAGCCAAAATTATCAGAAACCACTTGGTTAATAGAATTGAAAGGAGCCTGAAGAAGCTTCCTATCATCAAGGGACGTCGTGTTACAGTCAGATTAAGCGCAAATTCAAGGGACTGGACACCCTTTAGAGGGGAAAAGGCCTGTAACTTTGAATTTCTCAAGACCTCTTTTCCAGATTTGGATTTTGAGTTTGCAATCAATGATGCGCTTAAAAGGGGGATGGCAGACGTTGAAATTCGTGTGGACAGTAAAACTTATAAAGAGAGTATGGAGCTAAGTGACTTGTAAATTTTAATGATGGCCTCTTATCATTTGCCTGGAAATTCATAGTAAATGGATTTTGAGCATGGAAGAGATGGACTGGATATATAACTTACAAGCGTCTAAAATAGATTGAGTTGGGGTGTTCCTATTGTATTTAAAAAAATTGGAAATGAAGGGCTTTAAGTCCTTTGCGGACAAGACAGAAGTCGAATATGAAAATGGAGTCACCTGTATTGTAGGGCCGAATGGCAGTGGAAAAGCAATATCACTGATGCTGTTCGGTGGGTTTTGGGTGAACAAAAGGTGAAGACCCTGCGTGGTGCCAAAATGGAAGATGTTATTTTCAATGGTACGAAACATCGTAAACCCCTAGGTATGGCGGAAGTGTCCCTTGTTTTTGATAACAGGGAGAAATTCTTTCCCCTGGACTACAGTGAAGTGACCGTTACACGAAGGGTTTTTCGTTCTGGGGACAGTGAATATCTTGTGAATGGAACGTCGTGTCGATTGAAGGATGTTAAAGAACTTTTTATGGATACAGGTATTGGTACAGATGGATATTCCATTATTGGTCAGGGCCGTATTGATAGAATTTTAAGCAATAATGCTGATGAAAGAAGACAAATATTTGAAGAAGCCGCTGGAATTGTAAAGTACAAATCCAGAAAAGTGGAAACAGAGAAAAGTTAAAAAACACCCATGCAAATCTTCTTCGTGTTGATGATATTATCACTGAATTGGAAGGGCGGGTAGAACCCCTTCGTAAAGAAAGTGAAAAGGCCCAGCAGTATCTTGAACATTCAGAAAAGCTTAAAAGCCTTGAAATGAACCTGTACATCCGTCAGGTCGATAGCTGCGATGAGAAAATGAAAGCGGAAAAGCAAAAAACTGAAGACCTGCAGAAGAAGTTGACAAGCATGCAAAATGAACTGGCTGATGTTGAATCTGAGATTGAAAGAATTGAAGATCAGATGGACCAGTACAATAAATCCGTCAAAACTGCTGAAGAAGCCTTTTTGAATGCCACAAGTCAGATGGGTCATTATGAAGCAAAGGTATCCCAGATCAAGGAAAAACAAAATGCAGTGAATGCCAATGCCACAAGGATTGAAGGTGAACTTGAAAGCCTAGAGGCTGGCCTTCTTATTCAGTCAGATGGTCTTATTGAGGCGCAAAATGTCTTGAAGGCGCTTGATGAAACCCTGGGAGATCTTAATGATCAACTTTTGGTGATCCAAAAAGAATATGATGAAAAAGCCAAAGCGCTTACGGATAAAGAAACTGACTCGGAGTCAGCTAAACAAAGAGCCATTCAAATACTGAATGCCATTGAAAGAGAAAAAATTGAAATTGCCAGCCGGCAATCTTCTATTGAAAATTTAGCAGGCCGCATAGATGCGATTCAGTTGAGTATGCATGAGGCTGATTCACATAAGTCGGGAACAAAACGAGAAAAGAAATGCCCTGGAAGAATCCTTGGAAGCCCTCAAATCAGATTATGCAAGCACTTTGAGAAGACGCGAAGACCAAAATGAATTATTAAAGAAAGTTATAGAAGAGGGAAAGCAGTTAGAGAGTGAAATAAATTCTCTAAATCATAAGAACATGAAAGCCTCCAGTGAAAGGCGTATTCTAATTGACATGGAAAAGGCCTTTGAAGGATATGACCATAGTGTTAAAGGCGTACTTAAAGCATGTTCTAAAGATGAAAAGCTTGGTCATGGGGTGCATGGGGTTGTTACATCTCTCATGAAAATTCCCAAATCCCTGGAGCGGGCTGTCGAAGTTGCCCTAGGGCGTCAACTTCAAAATGTCGTTACTGAGTCAGAAAAAGACGCTAAGCGCTTGATAGATCATCTTAAACGGAACTCTTTAGGGCGTGTGACCTTCCTCCCCCTATCTAATATTCGACCAAATAGGTTTAACGTGCCAGCACAGGTGGAAAGCTCGATGGTTTTATCGGCGTTGCAGATACTCTACTTGGTTACGAGGACAAGTACAAGTCGCTATTTGCATATTTACTGGGTCGCACTGTCATTGTAGAAGATTACGAAACAGCGGTGGCTTGCTTAAAGATTTCTGGTATGCGCCACCGAATCGTTACAAAAGATGGGGAAATTCTGACGCCAGGCGGCGCCATCACTGGGGGGTCTTTTAAATCTAAGATTGCAAACCTCCTTGGACGAAAGCGAAAAATTGATGAACTAGGTGCCTTGATAGAATCTTATAAGAAGGATTTGCAAGTCAAAATGGATGACAAGGAAAAGAAACTCAAGGCCCTTGATGAATAATCAAAATGAAATTAAAAGCCTGACAGAATCTTGCGAAACACAGCGCATTGATATTGCAAGAATGGAAAATGAAATTCGTTCACTTGTTCAAGATCTTGAGAGACTTAATAAAGAGTCAGACCGCCTTGGTCGTGAGTACGATGTGATACATAGAGAAAAGGAAAATGCCCAAAGGCTGATTGAAGAAAAATCACAGAAAATTATTGAGCTTGAAAAAGAGAATAAAAATATTGAAAATGATATGCAAGGCTACTCAGATGGTATCAATGTTCTGCAACAAGAAGTTCGACGTTTATCGGAGACCATGACGACACAAAAGGTTGAACTGGCATCTGTTCAACAAAAAAGAAGCCATCAGGAATTGGAAATGAAGAGGCTTGAAGGGGCTGTTAAGCAAGGACAAGCAGATAAACTTAGAAAAGACAATGAACTAACTTCTATAATTGAAGAAAGGGATCGTCTTGATGAAGAGCTCAGCATTGCTGTGGAAGACATGCGGTCTCTAAGAAAGTCCATGCTTCAAATAGAAATGGATAAAGAGGAACTTTCCGTTAAGTTGCAGGGGTGCCAAACAACTCTTGCCAACAAGCGTATGACCCATGAAAAGATATAGCAGAGCTTGATGATTTAAAGGATGTGCTTCACAAGCAGGACCTTATATTGGCTAAAATAGAAATGGAAAAAGAAAATATCATTAAAAATCTCTGGGAAAAGTATGAAGTGGGCTTGAGAGAGGCTCTGGAATACCGCATTGAAATTGATGTTGATGAGGCTGAGACAGAGGTCAAATCCCTTAGGGGTAAGATTAGACGATTGGGTGAAGTCAATATTAGTTCTATTGAAGAATATAAAGAAGTGAAAGAGCGCTATGAGTTTTTAACAAGTGAACGAGATGACTTGTTAAAATCTCAGAAATCTCTTGAAAAGGTCATTAAGGATCTGGAAAAGAAGATGATTGAGCAGTTCACGGAAAACTTCAAGATTGTCAAAGAGCATTTTACGGGCATTTTCTCTAAGTTGTTTGAAGGCGGTCAGGCAGATCTTGTTCTTCTTGACAAAGAGGATATACTCAATAGTGGTATAGAAATAGTGGCACAACCACCGGGCAAGAAATTGCAGAGTTTAAGTCTCTTATCGGGTGGTGAGAGAGCTATGACAGCAATAGCCCTTTTGTTTGCCATATTAAAAACAAAGCCTGCGCCTTTTTGTATACTTGATGAGATTGAGGCCGCACTTGATGATGTCAATGTGTTTAGATTTGCAGACTTTCTTAAAGAGTTTACGAGAAATTCCCAATTTGTCATCATCACTCACAGAAAAGGGACTATGGAAATTGCAAACACCTTGTATGGTGTGACTATGCAGGAATATGGTGTATCGAAAATAGTATCAGTTCGACTAGAAGACGTAGCCATCTAAGGAGGCAATCATGTTAAAAAAATTATTTGGTTTTGGCAAAAAAGATAAAGACAAAGAGCCTGAAATCATTGAAGATGAAATTATTGAAGATGAGGTCGTTGAAGACGATACAGTTCAAGATGAAACTGTTCCAGATGAAACTAATAAAATTGATGAGACTGATGAGACTGATGACGAGGCGTTTGAAGAAGATGTCTTAAAAGAAGAAGCTTTTGAAGAAGAAGCAAGCCAAGAGTCGGATTCAGGGCCAATTGAGAATGATAGATTTGATGATTCAAATGAAAATAAAGCCCCTCAAGATGAGAGTAGGCAAGAGGTTTTAGAAGCTGTTCAGGCTCCGCCTATTGAACCTGAACCAAAGAAAAAGTCATTCTTTGGTAAGTTGATGGACGGTCTAAACAAAACGCGTAAAGGCATTACGGATCAAATTGACAACCTCCTTAACAATTATGGTGAAATCGATGAGGACCTCTTTGAGGAACTTGAAGAAATTCTTATCATGGCCGATGTGGGCATGAATACAACAATGAAAATCATCGATGAACTTCGTGATGAACTCGTGGCAAGAAAAATCAAAGATTCCAGCCTGGTTAAGGATGTGCTTCACGATGTACTAGAAGCTTTTCTGACAGAAGACTATAACTCAGAACTAAATATTGAACCATCCCCAGCCATTGTTCTTGTCATTGGTGTTAATGGTGCCGGCAAGACAACTTCTATTGGTAAAATGGCCCACAAGTTCAAATCAGAGGGTAAGTCGGTTCTTTTGGCAGCTGCAGATACATTTAGAGCTGCTGCGATTGATCAACTTAAAGTATGGGGCGAAAGAGTGGATGTCAATGTTATTGCCCATACAGAGGGATCAGATCCGGCTGCGGTTATATATGATGGGATTCAAGCAGCCAAATCTAGAAATATAGACGTTTTGATTTGTGATACGGCTGGACGTTTGCACAACAAGAAAAATCTTATGAACGAGTTGGCAAAATATTCAAGGTTATTGAAAGAGAACATCCGGAGGCAACAAAGGAAGTTCTCCTGGTTCTTGATGCCACAACGGGACAAAATGCCATTCAGCAGGCTAAACTTTTTAGAGAAACAGCTGCAATCACTGGTATTGTACTTACAAAGCTTGACGGCACCGCTAAGGGTGGTGTTGTACTGGCTGTGAACGACGAACTGAATATCCCTGTAAAAATGATTGGTGTTGGTGAAGGGATGGAAGACCTGCAAACATTTGATCCAAAGAGCTTTGTTAAAGCTTTGATGGACGCATAATTGCATCTATAGTCCACTTGATTGTCAAAAAGATAAAAAAAACTATGAAATAGCTGTTGACATGATGGTATCATGCTGTTAGAATACATCTGTAAAGCATTTGACCTTTACAACTAATCAAGCCGGATGGTGATCTAATTGATTGAAAAGAAAATGAGGCTGGGTAACTTATTTGTCTTTTATGGTGAACTCTTGACTGCCAAGCAGCAAGACATCTTAGACTTATACTGCCATAATGATCTTTCCCTTGGAGAAATTTCTGAGGATTTAGAGATTAGTCGCCAGGCCGTTTATGATACTATTCGTCGCAGTGAGAAACTGTTGGAATCATATGAAGATAAGCTCGGATTGATGGAGCGATTCCATGAAAACGAGAAGCGAATGAAGAATCTGGTTGCTGAAATTGACAAGCTAAAAGTCATTGTATTGAATGATGGCAATCGAGACGAACTCCTTCAAGAAATAGAAGAGATCAAGTCGAGGGCTGCAGCAGTAACCGAGTAGATTAGGGAGGTTGTCCAGTGGCATTATTCGAAGGCCTTGCGGATAAACTACAAGGTACATTTGCTTCGCTAAAAGGCAAGGGTAAGCTAAACGAAAAAGACGTTAAGCAAGCCATGCGTGAAGTTAAACTAGCGCTCCTTGAAGCCGATGTAAACTTTAAAATAGTTAAGAGTTTCACTAAAAAAGTAACTGAGCGTGCGGTGGGGCAAGAAGTCCTTTCAAGTCTAACACCAGCACAGCATGTCATAAAAATTGTTAATGAAGAACTGACAGCCCTAATGGGGGAGACGCAAAGTAAACTAACGTTTTCTTCAAGTGGCATGACAGTCTTTATGATGGTCGGCCTGCAAGGTGCAGGTAAAACAACAACGACTGGTAAACTAGGGGCCTTCTTAAGAAACAGGGGAAAAGACCTCTTCTTGTGGCCTGTGACGTTTACAGACCAGCTGCTATAAAACAGCTACATGTTGTTGGTGACCAACTGGAGATTCCGGTTTTCTCAATGGGAGATAAGGTCGATCCAGAAAACATTGCAAAAGCAAGTATTGAGCATGCCAAAAAGCATGGCAATGATGTTATCATTCTTGATACTGCGGGTCGACTTCACATTGATGAAAATCTAATGGGTGAACTTGACCGAGTAAAACAGCAGTTAAACCACAAGAAATCCTTCTTGTGCTTGATTCTATGACGGGTCAGGATGCTGTAAATGTTGCTGAAAACTTCAATGAAAGCTTGGTCTAGATGGTCTTATCATGACAAAGCTTGATGGCGACACACGTGGTGGTGCGGCTCTATCTGTACGAGCTGTCACAGGAAAACCAATAAAATATGCGTGTATTGGTGAGAAGTTAACAGATATAGAAGAATTCCATCCAGACAGAATGGCATCAAGAATTCTTGGTATGGGTGATGTTCTAACCCTTATTGAAAAAGCGCAAGCTAATATCGATGAGGAAAAGGCGAGAGCCTTAGAGAAGAAGATCAGAAAAGCTGAGTTTGACTTAAATGATTTTCTTGATCAACTTCAACAAATGAAAAATATGGGTCCACTACAAGATCTACTCGGCATGATGCCAGGTATGAACAGTAAAGCAATGAAAAATGTGCAGGTGGATGACAAAGACATTACTAGAATCGAAGCGATTATCCAGTCTATGACTCAGGAAGAACGCCGAGATATTGGTAAAATCAACGGAAGTCGTAAAAAACGTATTGCAGCGGGAAGTGGAACTCGGGTTCAAGATGTTAACAGATTGATCAAGCAGTTCGAACAAACGCGCAAAATGATGAAACAATTCTCTGGCCTTGAGAAGAAAATGAAAAAAGGTGGAGGATTAGGCGGTCTACCGTTCTTTTAAAGCTTAGGTTTATCATCTTGTTTAAGAATGATAATCATACATTTACTATTCAAAAGAGGAGGTGCAACACATGGCAGTTAAAATCCGTATGAGAAGAATGGGTTCTAAGAAGAAGCCTTTCTATAGATTGGTAGTAGCAGACTCTCGTTCTCCAAGAGATGGTCGTTTTATCGAAGAAATCGGTTACTACAACCCAGTTTCTGAGCCTGTACAGATTAACATCAAAGACGAAAGAGCTATCAAGTGGTTAAACGATGGTGCTCAACCTACAGATACTGTAAAGGACTTGTTCAAGAAGCATGGCGTTTACGACAAGCTGAGCAAGTAAGACAGGGGAGTGTTTTTCATGGGTGAACTGGTCAAAGTCATCGCTAAGGCGTTGGTTGACAACCCTGAATCAGTTGAAGTCAGTGAAATTGAAGGCTCTCAGTCAGTCATCATTGAACTGAAAGTATCTCCTGATGACATGGGTAAGGTCATCGGTAAACAGGGTCGCATTGCTAAAGCTCTACGTACTGTCGTAAAAGCTGCAGCGACTAAAGAAAACAAAAGAGTGGTTGTTGAAATCATTCAGTAAGTTTTTCCTGAATGAATACAAGCTATTCGGAGAATGTGAGCTCGCTATGGTTAATCCACAGCGGGCTTTATTTTTCGTGAAATGTAAAGAAATGCACTAGAATAAAGGCACCCCAAAATCCAAGTTCACTTGAGGTTTTGGGGTGCCTTTATTCTAGTATATGGCGCGCATCGCGACATGGGCAAGCAAAGCTTGCACAGTTAATAAAGTAGTCCTCAAAAGACATAGACAAGCAAAGCTTGCACAGTTAATAATATAGTCTCTCAAAAAGACATAGACAAGCAAAGCTTGCACAGTTAATAATATAGTCTCTCAAAAAGACATAGGCAAGCAAAGCTTGCACTGTTAATAATATAGTCTCTCAAAAGACATGCGCAAGCAAAGCTATCACTCATAAAAAACTTTAAATACCAATAAAAAACACATCCATACAATATATTTATACAAAGTCGATCTTCCACAGGCAAAACATGACAGAATATTATATATTTAGTGCAATAAATATACTCTTTGGATAGGGGCCCCTATGTTAGAATTAAGTATTGGAATAATATATAGATAAAAGATCGAGGGGGATGTTATGAGAAGTATTCGTGCTAAAATCATGTTGTCCGTATCACTGATTGTTATACTGGCACTTGCCGTACAGGGGTTTGCTGTGAGTCAGTTTGCCAAGAGCAACCTAAGCAGTGATGCCAAGGCGGTTTTCAAAGAGAGTGCGGAAACGCTCTTGTCGGAGCTTGATGACATGGATAGAAATATTACCAATGTGGAAAAGACCTTAATGGACGGCTATGACCGAGATGTTGAGCAGCTTACACAAACAGCTTATTCGATACTTGAATCATATTATGATCAAGCTCAAAGGGAGATAGAGGGCTTAAGCCAAGATCTTTCAGAAGAAGCCTATGAGCAGGCTGTTGAGGGGATAAACGCACGGTATAAAAATGAAAGTATTGAAGCCATCAGAAGACTTAAATATAAGGTTGATGGTTATTTTTGGATAGATAATGAAGACTATGTTTTACAGCTTCTTCCTACAGCTCCAGAAGGCGAAGGCAAGTACAGGGGAGACCTCCAAGATAAGAATGGACAATACATAGTTAAAGATCTTGTTGATGGCGCTGTGGAAAACGATTCCTTCTATTATGACTATTACTTTCCAAAACCCGGTTCTGATCTTGCATCAAAAAAGCGTGGTTTTGTCATGCATTTTGAGCCTTGGGCATGGGTCATCGGCACAGGAAATTATGTTGATGAGATAGAAAAGGAGTTACAACACAAGGAATATGAAGAGCGGGGTCACTACCAATCCAAACTAGAGGCTATGGACGAACAACATTTTATTTCCATATCAGATCAAAATGGCCTGGTTAAATTTAGCGATGACTTGACAAGGATCAACAAACCTCTGGACTTGATCAATCAATTGACAGAAAAAACAGTTGGTGAAGAGATTCAGAGCATCGAAGACGATTTCTATGAGTTTGCCATAGACGACAAAGATGGGAATAGGACGACATATATTGGATATGTCATGTATGATAGCTTTAAGGATCGCAGAATACTATTTGCTCGTGACGCTACGCTGGTATTTGGTCTTATTGATAAGGTCGTAAGGGCTGTAGGCATAGTTGCACTTGGTATGATTGTGATTGGTTTGATCCTAAGTTATATCGTTTCACTTTCTATCACAAAACCTATAATAAAAATGCGTCGATTCACTGAAAAAGTGGCCGGGGGGGGACTTAACGGAAACCCTTCAAGTTAAAAGCAGAGATGAGCTGGGACAGCTAGGACAAGATTTAAATGCCATGGTTGGTAATTTAAAGTCTCTTGTCACGGAATCAACAGAGATGTCACAACTCGTATATGACACAACAAGTCATTTGGCTGAAATGACGAAACAAACCAGTGAGGCCATTGATCAAGTGGCTCGAGCTGTAGAGGAAATTGCTTCAGGATCGACTGAACAGGTAAGAGAAACTGAAAAGGGTGTCCATGGAGTCGGCGAGCTTGAATCCAGCGCATCACAAATTAATAGTGCTGCTGATGAGATGCAGGAAGCCATTGGTGGCATGAAATCTAAAAACCAAATGGGTATTGAATCCATGTCAGACCTTCTTGATAAGCAAAAGGAAAGTTTTACAAGTGTACAGAGCATTGAGCGTGTCATTGAAGCTTTGGCGGCACAAGTTGAATCCATAACCAGTTTTACGGATACCATCACTTCAATATCAGAGCAGACGAACTTACTCGCCCTTAATGCTTCAATTGAAGCGGCAAGAGCTGGTGAACACGGTCGAGGCTTTGCTGTGGTCGCTGATGAAATTCGAAAGCTTGCAGAGGAATCTGATGCTTCTGCAAGGGAAATACATGAATTGACATCAAAGATCAGTCAAGACACAGCAAGTGTGTCTAAAACAGTTAAGGAAGCTGAGTTGATATTCGAACAACAGAATAACTCGGTGCAATCTTCAGGGGCGCTGTTTGCCGATTTAAACAGTTCAGTGGAGCTATCCTCTTCAAAATTGACTGGCGTGGTGGATTCTTTACAAGAATTAAGCAGAGTCAAGGATGAAATGGTCAACATAGTTATGAGCATATATAAAGTTGCCGAATCCTCAGCAGCGGCTTCACAACAAGTTTCTGCATCTGTAGAGGAACAGACCGCATCAATGGAAGAAATCAGTGGCATGGCACAACAACTTAAAACGAGCGCATCATCCTTACAAGAAACCATGACAAAGTTTAAGCTATAAGAAATAAAATTTCTTTGGGTGTTTGGTGTATAAGATAAAAAAAAGAATATTTCTAGGTGGATATATAAAAACGTAAGGAGGCACAAGCATCGATGTGCCCACCTTACGTTTTTTACGCCTGCATTTCAATAAAGCAGTCAATTGTGGTATAATTCCTTGGAGTAAGAATTAGAACGAGTGGAGGATGTATATGAACGGAAAATTAGCGGTTGGTAAAATTGCAAACACTCAAGGCCTCAAGGGCCATTTGAAAATATACCCTTATACGAATGATAAGGAAGAATTTGAAGACTTTAACTACTTGATGATCGAAAAAGAAGGCGACACAAGATTTGAAGTTAAGAGTTTAAGATACCAAAAAAAATATGGTCATTGTCTTATTTGAAGGCCTGACACATATTAATGAAGTGGAAAAATTCAAGAATCGTGAAGTGTATTTCATGCGCGAAGACTTAGGTGACTTTGATGAACATACATTTATGTTCTCTGAGATTGTTGGGTACCAAGTTATTGATCAAGAGAAGGGCCCTGTGGGCACAGTAAAAAATGTTCATGCCAGTGCTGCCCATGAATTGATTGTTGTTGAGAAAGAAGATGGGGAAACCTTTATGATTCCTTGCGTAAAAGCTTTCATTTTAGGATTTGATCATCCTACAAGGAAAATGAATGTAAATCTTATTGAAGGAATGATAGAATGATTTTTAAAATATTAACCTTGTTTCCTGAGATGTTTGAAAACTTCAAACAAGCAAGTATTATAGGTCGTGCCGTACGGGAAAACAAAATAGACATTGAAACGGTTTATATTAGAGACTATGCCAATAACAAACACAATCGTGTGGATGACTATCCATATGGGGGCGGTGCGGGGATGGTTATGCAGCCCATGCCTCTGAAAGGGGCTTTAGAAGCTTCTGGTTGGACAAAAGGCAAGCGGGTTATTTATATGTCGCCCAAGGGCAAACCGCTTACCCAGGCTCTGTGCGATGAACTTTCTAGGGATGAAGAACTCTATATTGTTTGCGGTCACTATGAAGGCATAGATCAGCGGTTCATAGACCATTATGTGACTGAAGAGATTTCTATTGGGGACTACGTTTTGACAGGCGGTGAAATACCGGCTATGGTTCTGGTGGATTCTGTTGCCCGTCTCTTGCCTGGGGTTTTAGGCAAACAAGACTCCTATGAAGATGAAAGTCATATGGGCGGACTTTTGGAGTATCCGCAGTATACCAGACCAGCAGACTTTGAAGGTGACAAGGTCCCTGATATATTGCTTTCTGGTCACCATGCAAATATTGAAAAATGGCGACTGGAGGAGTCTGTTCTTGTAACCATGCAACGACGCCCAGATATGATTGAAGCGCTTTTGTCTTCATCAGATACAGATCCTGAAATCATAAAAGTTATTCATAAAATAAAGAATGAAAATTAGTCTTGTACACCCATCCTATGTGTGCTATAATACTAACGTTGTATTACGGACGGTCCACTGACGGTACCTAAGTCAAGAACGTCTATGAAGAAGGGAGGCAAATCTCATGAATATGAACATTATTAAAGAACTTGAAAAGGAACAAATGAAGTCAGAGATCGTTAACTTCGCAGTTGGCGATACAGTAGCTGTTTCTCTAAAAGTTAAAGAAGGTAAGAGAGAGCGTATCCAGATTTTCGAAGGCGTTGTTCTTAAAAGACAAGGCGGCGGACTTGGTGAAACTTTCACAGTAAGAAAAATTTCTTACGGCGTTGGCGTAGAAAAAACTCTACCACTTCACTCACCTAAGATCGAAAAGATCGAAGTTAAGAGAAGAGGTAAAGTACGTCGTGCTAAGCTTAACTACCTACGTGATAGAGTGGGTAAGCGTGCAAAAGTTAAAGAAAGAATCTAAGCTATTGCATTATAGAAAAGACTGTACCTATGTACAGTCTTTTTTTAATGGTAGACTTTAGCTTTAATATATACACTGAAAGTAATGTATTGTAAAATATCCTTATGAGGTGAAAATTATGCATATAAATTGGTATCCGGGTCATATGAAGAAAACAAAGGACCTGATAAAAGCAAATTTAAAAATTAGTTGATGTGGTTGTCGAACTACTGGATGCACGAATTCCATGCAGCAGTCGAAACCCACAATTTGATGAACTGGTTGGACAAAAGCCACGTGTTGTGGCCCTCAACAAGTTCGATTTAGCTGATCCTGTTGTAACAAAGGCATGGATTGAAGACTATAAGAAAAAAAGGCATCACAGCCATTCCAGTCAATGCACTAACAGGTGCGGGCATGAAGGATTTGCTTTCAGCTGTTAAAGAAACGGGTGGGGCCAGAGTCAATAAGCGTGTTGCTAAAGGGCAGACATGTCTAGTGTACGCGTTATGATAGTGGGTATTCCCAATGTTGGAAAATCCTCTTTGATTAACAATCTGGTTGGTAAAAAAGTGCAAAACAGGAAATAAGCCTGGTGTTACAAAGGGAAACAGTGGATCCGAGTGCGTTCAGATATAGATCTGTTTGACACACCGGGTATACTATGGCCTAAAATCGAAGATGAAAAAGTAGGTATGAACTTGGCCTATACAGGTGCTATTAAAGATGAGATCCTTCATATTGATGACGTGGCCTTTCATCTGCTTGCCGTCCTTATAAAGAAGTATCCTGATCTTCTTAAGGCGCGTTATAAGTTTGAAGAACTTGGTCAGGAAACGCTGGAAATCATGGACGCAATCGGTCGCAAAAGAGGTTGTATCAAACGCGGCAATGAAATTGATTATGACAAGGTGGCACGACTTATTCTTGATGAATACAGAAAAGGAACCATTGGTCGAATCACTTTGGAACACCCTTCAGAACAGGTTATGGCGGAGGATGTCTAATGATATCGGAAATGTCAGCAAATGCTGTAAAAAAGTATATTTCAGAACTGGATATTGATGAGCAGAGTATGCTCATCGAGGAACTTAAGGCCGACAATAGAAAAACAGTGAATCAGATGGCTGTAAGAATTGAAAAGGCCATCCAGAAAAAAGAAGAGGAGCTTCAAAGGCTAAAGATCATGCAATCCTTTGAAAATGAGGCCTTAAAAAGTGGGTATAAGTTTATTGCAGGTATAGATGAGGCTGGAAGAGGACCTTTGATGGGACCTGTGGTTGCATCAGCAGTAATTTTGCCTGAAAACTGTATCATCGAAGGTCTTGATGATTCAAAAAAGCTTTCTGAAGAAAAAAGAGAATACTTATTTGATGTGATTAAGGAAAAGGCTATTGCTATTGGTGTGGGCATGTCCAGCCATGAAGAGATCGATGAAATTAATATTCTACAAGCAACCAAATTGGCTATGAAGCGTGCTATTGAAGACATGGACGCGTCACCAGACTATCTGTTAATCGATGCGGTGGAACTGACCGATATAACAATTGAGCAGATGTCTTTAATAAAAGGTGATTCACGTAGTCTGAGCATAGCGGCAGCATCTGTTATTGCCAAAGTAACCAGGGATCGTCTTGTATCGAAGTACGCTAGCAAGTACCCGGGATACGGGTTTGAAAAGCACAAGGGATATGGAACAAGTGCGCATTATGAAGCCATTAAGACGCTTGGCATTTCTCCTGTGCACAGGCGGAGTTTTCTAAAAATATTCTGTAGTGGGTGATTTTCATGAGAGTCACAAATCAACAGATTCTAAATCAAATGTCCAGTGAACTTAAAAAATTAGATTCAAAATCACAAATGCAATTTGAAAAAGGTGATGTCTTTAAGGCTGTTATTCGAGAAGTTATGAGTGATAGCCTTCTTTTAGAGCTTAAATCTGGGGTCTTGTTACGATCGAACCTGCCTCAAGGTGGAGCCTTTACTCAAGGATCAGAGCAAAGTTTTGAAGTTTTAGAAAGTGGCAAACAACTTCTTGTCAGGCCTTACACAGGTGAGCCGGATGCAAATCTGGAAAAGACCCTTCAAGACCTCTTTAAGGGGACGGGTGAAAAGGTGACCCCTGAGAGACTGAGTGCGGCTAAGGCCCTTCAAAGTTTTGGCCAACCCATTAGTCGGCAAGCTGTAAACGATTTGCTGACAGCCTCAAAACAAGTGGATACTTTAAAGGGATTGGTCGAGTCCAACTTACTCAAGTTGAGTGATATACCGCCTAAGTCACCGATTAAGCAGATACTGGTGTCCTTTTATTCCAAGAGCACAGAGCCTCAACCAGAGAATGAAGCAGCCCTAGTGCGCTTGCTTAGTGGATCTGAAAAGTATCTTAGCCAGGGGGAGAAGACTTTTTCGATATCAGAAAATTCAGATAACGAAATGAGCCTTACATCAAAAAGCGGTTTGAATGGGGATCAACTTATAGAAACAAGTGACAAGAAAAATGCCTTGGTCTCAGAATCTGCTCTTAAAAACTCAGAGTTAGATGAGAGTTTATCAAAGAATGGAAACAGTGCTCAAGCCCAGGCAAAAGAGGCCACAGCTAAAAACTTGTTAGACCTTCTTAAAAATGTGGACTTTCAAAAGTTGGCCTTCCATAAGAGCAATCAAATGAATAGTTCCATTCAAAATTTGGCGATGTTGGACAAGCTCATCTTTGGAAAAGACACAGTGGCTCAACAAGTTGAGAGTCTTGTGAACATTCTTAAGGAAACACCTGAAAAAGTGCCTCAGAGCATATTGAACATGTTAAGCGATTTACAAGGTCTTGGTCTCAATGACGAAGATGAAACGGAGGAGGCCCTTAGAAACATCATTCGGTCTTTGGATGCTTCAGAAGGCAAAAATGATAAAGGTCTCAATCAGGTTAAATCGCAACTCACAAACATTCAGCAATCTATTGACTATATGAAGGGAATCAATGATAATTTATCTTACTTTCAGCTCCCTATACAGGTGGACAATGAATTAAGAAGTGTGGACTTTTTTGTTAAAAAGAAAAAATCTTCCAAGAAAACAGGGGAGGAAACAACCATCTTTATTTCCCTAGACACACATACCCTAAATACAGTCCAGGTTCTGCTTGAATACAAGAATGAGAATGTTAAGATCCAGTTTCGTCTGTCTGACCAAGAGGTTCTAGAGAAAATGGAAATGGGACAGGCTGTGCTTGAAGAACAGTTGAATTCACAAACAGATGTGACCTATTCTATTAAATTTAGGCTCAAGGAAAGTGCCTTGTCCAATTTAGATATTGCTGAGGAACTTTCTTTGACAAGTGCCGGAAACATAGATATGAAGGTGTAACTATGGCAAAGAAAAGAAACGATGGGCTGCAGGATAAAGTAGATTCTAATGAACAAGCTAATCAACGAAAAGTCGCAACGGCACTAAAGTATAATAGAGGTGTCGACGATGTTCCTAAGCTGGTTGCCAAAGGTTGGGACTTGTTGCTGAAAATATTGTTAAGACCGGGGAAGAACACGATATTCCAGTCTATAAGGATGAGAGGTTGTCTAAACAGCTTTACAATCTGGCACTGGGTGAAGAAATACCACCTGAACTTTATGAAATCGTTGCAGAAGTCTTGGTCTTTATAGCTAAAATGGATAATAAGGTATAGGCCATGGATAGACAGAAATCAGGAAAACACGGTGAAAATATTGCATGTGAGCATCTGACAAGGCATGGTCTAGAAATTGTGGAAACCAATTACTACACAAGATATGGCGAGATCGACATTGTGGCTAAAACAGACAAAACCTATCATTTTGTGGAGGTCAAAACTAGACTGAATCATAATTACGGAAGGGCGGCTGAGAGTTTAAGCCCTAGAAAATTAAAGCATTTTATGAAAACAGTTCAGTCCTATGTTAAGAGGAAAAAGATACTTAAATATGATATTTCCATAGATTTTATTGCAATAGACATATTAAATGATGGTACAATTGAGTTTGAGTGGATGAAGAACATCACAATATAATATAAGCGGGGGATATAATGTATAAGAACGAAATGCAACCAGTCATTATTCAAGCTGCTGTTGCTGCAGCGATGATATTTTTTGGAATAACAGTGATGACCAATCCGATTATGATGGGGATTATTGTTGTTTTTGCACTGCTGCTTCTAAAAGATGCTTATGAAATGTATAAGGCAGAGTATGTAATAGGAAAAAAAGGGCTTGAATATCATGTAGGTGATAAAATTAAGTGGGAAATGCCATGGATCTCAGTGGATATGATTACAAGAACGAAAAAAAATCCCAGATGGGTTGTCGTATCCGATGGTACAGAGTTTAAGATGCTAAAGCATACCATCACTAATTTTGAGGTTTTATCAATCAAGTTGTTATTCATAGCGCAAACAATAAAGAGTTGAAAATTCATGAGACCATTAATCAGTATCTGGCTGAACCTCTTGAACTTGATGATATGGGACGCATAAAAAAGAAGTCACGTCAAAAGCTAATGAATGGTCCAGGAGAATCGGATATAGAAAACACTTAGTGCAAGTAAAAAAATGATGCTCCAAATTTAAGGGATCCAGTAAAAAAGACCAGGCGGTTATAAAGCCTGGTCTTTTTTTACTGTCATTTCACCCTCATACATGGTTTTGTTCTTAATGGAGAAGACATGCATATAAAAACAATACCAAATATTTACAATTAATCATGTTATATGTATAATACTGGAAGGAGGTGTTTTATGTACTCGATAATAAATTCAGCTGTGGTTTATGGAATAGATGGTCTACATGTGGAAATTGAAGTGAATATATCTAAGGGGTTGCCAGCCTATCAAATTGTCGGTCTGCCTGATAAGACAATTCGAGAGTCAAAGGAGAGGGTCCGTAGTGCCCTGGAATCAATAGGACTTAGATTTCCTGCTAAACGAATAACTCTCAACTTGATTCCTGCAGAAATTCCCAAAGACGGAAGTCAACTGGACCTGCCTATGGCTATAGGGATATTGTCCGCCTTAGGTGAGGTCGAAAATAACCAGCTGGTCAATACAGCTTTCTTCGGTGAAATGACCTTAGACGGGCGCCTCTTGCCTGTGCCGGGCATTCTATCAATGATCAGTGCTGTGGCTAAACAAGGGATAAAAAATGTTGTCGTGCCCCAGGGGCTTGAAAATGAAGCCTGTCTGGTAGAGGGCGTTAAGTGTTTTGGTGCTAAGACTCTTCAAGAAGTGCTTGAGTTGTTAAAAGATAAAAAAATCGGATAAAAAGTATAAAATTCATTATATTAATACCATAAAAGAAGTCGAGAGAATGCATGCAAAGTCGCAGGCTGAAGCAAGGGTCGATTATAAAGATGTTAAGGGACAGGAAATGGCAAAACGGGCCTTGATGATTTCAGCCGCAGGCTTTCACAATATATTACTTTCAGGGCCACCAGGCTCAGGGAAATCCATGATGCTGTCAGCGTTTGAGAGTATTTTACCTGAATTGACTCAAAGTGAAGCTGTGGAAGTTAGGAAAATACAGAATTTAAAAGACCAATGCTCCACTAAATTTTTATCACTTAAACGGCCTTTTAGAAAACCCCACCATCAAATTACAACCGTGGCCATGATAGGTGGTGGTGTTAAGCCACAACCAGGAGAGTTGACCATGGCCCATAGAGGTGTTTTGTTTTTAGATGAGTTGCCAGAGTTTAGACGGGAAACTATTGAAGCCCTCCGTCAACCCCTAGAGGATCACAGGGTCAATCTATCTAGGCTTCATACCAGGGTGAGTATGCCTGCCAAAGTTTTGTTGGCAGCAACTATGAACCCATGCAAGTGTGGATTTTCTAACAGTATGGATAAGATGTGTATATGCAGTGACAGAGAGATTAGAAGCTATCTTGCAAACTCTCAGGCCCTATGATTGATAGAATTGACTTGCTGGTTGAAGTCCAAAGAACAGATATGGATGCAGTCGGTGATCATGTGATGTCTTCCCAAACCATGTTTGAAAGGGTTCAAAGGGCTGTTCAGATCCAGATGAAGCGCTTTGAAAATGAGGATATCCAGTTCAATTCCGAAATGGTTGGCAGACATATTATGTCATACTGTCCCATGAAAGATGAGGCTATGAGCATGCTAAAAGCAAGTGTTAAGTCATTCAAGTTTAGCAAGAGAGTGGAGCATAAGATCATCAGGATAGCGCGGACCATTGCAGATTTAGATGATGAGACCAACATTGGTGTGGGGCATATTGCTGAAGCTGTTCAGTATAGATTGGCTGAAAATAGGATGAGGGGTGCTCATTTATGATTGAAGCAGTATATTGGTTGTCGCAAGTAGAAGGTATAGGTCCTAGAAAAATTAAAGAATTGGCCCCCACTCAGTCTCATATTAGAAAACTATGGGTGGCATCACTTATTGCCATGCAAGAAGATTTTAATATATCAGCAAAACTGGCTCGGTTAATGATAAACAGTCGTTGCAAGGACAAAATAGAAGCAGAGCTAAATAGGATTCGCGAAAAAGGCATCCATATGCTCACCTACTTAGATGAGACATACCCTGATCAATTAAAATCAATTTATGATCCGCCACCCATCCTCTATATGCTTGGAAACATATATATGCTTGGAAACATAGACTTGCTTTTTCAGCCATGGGACCATTATGTGGCAGTGATAGGAACAAGGAAGCCATCACCTTACGGCTGTAAAATGACAAAGAAAATTGCCGGGGACTTGGCAAAAAACAGTGTTGTAATAGTCAGTGGCTTGGCTAAGGGAATTGATGGCGCAGCCCATCAAGAAGCTCTTTTAGCAGGCGGAAAAACCATTGCTGTTTTGGGGTGTGGCTGTGATACTATCTACCCCAAGGTTCATACCAAACTTTACAATGATATTTTAAACAGCGGCGGGTTAATTGTATCGGAACTTGTGCCAGGCACAAAACCTCTGAAGCACCATTTTCCAAAGCGCAACCGTATTATCAGTGGTTTGAGTACGGCTGTGGTTGTTATGGAAGCGGGAGAGAGGAGCGGGTCGCTTATTACAGCAAGAAAAGCATCGGATCAAGGGCGACTTGTTATGGCCTTGCCAGGGAATGTAACCAATCCTGTGGCAAAGGGAACTTTACAAGCCATACGTGAGGGTGCCGTTCCCATCGGTGATGTTCAGGATATTCTAAATGAGCTTAACATACAGTTAAAATCATCAAACTTAGAAGGGGACCTGGTCAAAACGACTTTAGAAAAATCTCTTGCTATGGTTGAACCAGCAACAGCAGATCAAATTTCCTCTTTACTTGATGAGGATGTTTATGATATTATGATGCAGCTGACTTTGCTAGAAGTGAAAGGTAGAGTCAAAAGACTACCGGGTGGATTATATGTTTGTGCATAAAATCATAATCTGTGGTAGTATGTATTGATTGTTAATTTGTTATGATATAGTTATGAGAAAATTTCATCAAATTCATGAATTCATGAAATCTTTACTTTATTTTTTCTTTGATTTATGTTTATAATTATTCAATGTGACGCCTGGTGAGCAAATATGGGCGTCGCTTTTCATGTTGGCGTTAAAAGATTTTAGGTGTTTAGCGCGTAACGGAAATGGGCATCCTAGTGGATAAATCGAAATATAATGTGCGAATATTATTAATTTTGCAAAATATTTTGAATTATTCAAACATTTCTGTTATAATACTCAATGTTTAAAATTTATGCCGGAGGTGCATATGTCAAAATATCTGGTCATTGTAGAATCGCCGGCAAAGGCTAAGACAATTGAGAAGTTTCTTGGACGCAATTATAAGGTTAAGGCTTCCATTGGTCACGTCAGAGATTTGCCGAAAAGTAAAATGGGGATTGAGATCGAAAATGATTTCGAACCCGCATATATAACAATTCGAGGAAAGGGTCCGGTTATTAAGGAACTAAGAACAGCTGCCAAAAAGGCTGATAAAATCTTTCTTGCTACCGATCCCGATCGCGAAGGTGAAGCAATCGCATGGCATTTAGCGTTTCTTCTTAAAATTGATCCTGAAGAAGCTTGCCGTGTATCTTTCCATGAGATCACAAAAGATGCAATTAAATCTGCAATAAAAACACCGAGAAAAATCGATCTAAATCTTGTTGATGCACAGCAGGCTAGACGAATTCTTGATAGACTTGTAGGTTATGGCATCAGTCCTCTTTTATGGAGAAAGATACGTAAAGGCTTAAGTGCTGGACGTGTACAATCAGTTGCTACAAAAATGATTTGCGATAAAGAAGCTATAATCAAGGCCTTTGTGCCGGAAGAATACTGGGAAATAAATACCAAGCTGACGAACGCATCACGAAAAACTTTTGATGCTCAGTTTAAAGGTAAAAATGGCAGTAAGTTGCCTGTCAGCAATAAAGAAGAATCTGATAAGATTCTCTCGGATCTTGATAAGAACGATTATGTGATTGGCAAGATCAATAAAAAAGTAAAAACAAGATCACCTCAACCTTGCTTTACTACGAGTTCGCTTCAGCAGGAAGCATCAAGTCGCTTTGGGTTTTCTACCAAAAAAACGATGATGATTGCTCAGCAGCTTTATGAGGGGATTAATGTCAAAGGCACTGGCACTGTGGGTCTGATCACATATATGAGAACGGACTCCACGCGAATTTCAGATGAAGCCCGTGACCAAAGAAAATCATTCATTGAAGAAAATTTTTCCACAGATTACCTGAGCACAACTGAACGTAAAAAGACAAATAAGAAGTCGTCTCAGGATGCCCATGAAGCGATTAGACCGACGTCTGTCCTTCGTGTGCCAGATGAAATCTTAGAATCTCTTTCTAAAGATCAACATAAGCTCTACAAACTGATTTGGGAACGTTTTGTTGCCCATGGGATGTCGAACGCACAGTTCGATTCTGTGAGCGTAGAGCTGAAAAATGGAGAGTATGATTTTAAATCCAACGGAACCCAGTTAAAATTTGATGGTTTCCTTAAGGTGTACACTTACACAAGTGTTAAAGAAAATGTTCTACCTGATCTTGAAGTCGGAGAAGTCTGCAAGGCTAAGAAAGTTGAGCCGACGCAGCATTTCACACAACCGCCTGCTCGATACACAGAAGCTTCCCTTGTAAAAGAAATGGAAGAAAAAGGGATTGGACGTCCAAGTACGTACGCTCCAACCATTTCAACCATTCTAAGTAGGGGCTATGTAGAACGGGAGAAGAAAGCTTTAAAACCAACTGAGCTCGGTGAACTCATCAACGAGATCATGGAAAGCTATTTCTCTGATATAGTGAATGTTAGCTTCACCGCAGATCGGGAGGAAGAGTTTGACTCCGTAGAAAACGGTGAAACTGAGTGGAAAGATGTCATTCGTCATTTCTATGGTCCTTTTTCAAAGCTTTTAAGTCACGCTGAAGAAGATATTGAGAAAGTAGACCTAACTGAAGAGACTGATATAGACTGTGAAAAGTGCGGTCACAAGATGGTCATAAAATATGGTCGTTTTGGTAAATTTATGGCTTGCTCTAATTATCCTGAATGTAAGAATACGAAGCCAATCTTAAAAGAAATTGGTGTTAAGTGTCCTCATTGTAAGGATGGTGAAGTCGTAGAACGTAAAACGAAAAAGTTTAGAACTTTCTATGGCTGTAACACATTCCCAGATTGTCGATTTGTCTCATGGGACAAACCAACAGGGGAATCATGTCCAGAGTGTGGAGAATTCCTAGTGGAAAAGAAAACAAAGAAAGAACATAGTATTAAATGTTCAAGCAAGACATGTAAATATAAAAGACCAGTTGAAGAACAACAAGATGGTCAGTGAGTTGAGTGAGATTTTAGGAGGACGAAATGCCGAATACATTATTAGAAAAAACAAGAAGACTGAATAGAATACTACAACAAACAGGTCAATCACCAGTAGCATTCTCTGATTTATGCGAGATTTTAAAAGAAATCCTTGAAGCCAATGTTTATGTTTCAAGCAAAAGAGGCAAGGTTTTAGGTGTGTCATTATTTGATCATGCTGACAGCCCTTTGATTGTTGAAGAAGCAACTGGTATCGAGTTTTTCCCAGAAGCTTATAATCTTGAACTTTTGAAGATTATTGAAACGAAGTACAATATCACGGAAGACAACTTGCTTGAAATTTTCAAAAACGATATTGACAGCTATTCAAAGATTGTTACGATTGTGCCTATCCTTGGCAACGGTCAAAGACTGGGTACTCTTGTAATTGCAAGAAAAGAAGGTCCATTTAACGATGAGGATCTTGTTCTGGCTGAATATGCTGCAACAGTTGTGGGAATGGAAATTATCCGTGCAAAGAGTGAAGAGTTTGAAGAAGAAGCTCGTAAGAAGGCTGTTGTTCAAATGGCAATCGGCACACTTTCATTTTCAGAACTTGAAGCGATTGAACATATTTTTAATGAGCTAGATGGTAATGAAGGTCTACTGGTTGCTAGTAAAATTGCAGATAGAGTGGGCATTACACGTTCTGTTATTGTAAATGCACTTCGTAAATTTGAAAGTGCTGGTGTTATCGAATCTCGTTCTTTAGGTATGAAGGGAACTTACATCAGAATTCTTAATGACAAACTTGTTGAAGAACTTGATAAGCTAAAAAAATAATACTTGAGCCCAGCCTTGCGCTGGGCTTTTTTTATTTTCAGCGTTTTTAACTTGTGCATTTGCAAAATTACAGATCCATGCCCTTGCTATAGCCTGTATAGAATTATTGATTCTTAAATATCTATATAGGATATTTAAGAAGGGTCTTGAATGGAATTTTGCAAGTCGCTCAATTTGTAAGCATATATAAAATTAACTAATAAATGAATTGTCGTTAAATTGAGAATTTTATGTAAAAATGCGGGAATTTTTATCGTTTAAAATGTCAATAGGTAAAGTGGAAAAAGTGACCTAAATGGCATAAGAAAGGACGATTGTCACTTTGCTTGGAAAATCTCATGAAATTCCCATGTTTCCATTAATTCTATGATATAATTGTAGAGAAATGCGCAAGTTATGTGCATGTGAAAGTGACAAAATACTTATGAACTTAGAATGCGAAGAAACCTTTCTTTGGATCATGAGGAATATGGGCTAAAGATATTTTTATAATTTGCCGATAATGATGGAAAGACTGAATTGGAGGCGGAACTATGTTATCTAAATCTTTTCAAAGAATAGATATGTTTAAGAAGACAATGGATGCTTCATGGATGAAAAATGAAGCCATTTCTCATAATTTATCCAATGTGAACACGCCAGGATATAAAAGACAGACAGTGAACTTTGAGAGCATACTGTCTGATTACTTACAAGTGGGTCCCCAAACGCATATGAATTTAACACATGAAAAGCATATGACTGTCAATGGACCACAAGGCTTGACACCGAGAATTGAGACGGTAACAGATACAAGTTATAGAACCGATCAAAATAATGTCAATGTCGATATAGAAAATGTCGGAGCTTGCAAAAAATCAAATTAAGTACAATGCACTCACTGACCAAGTCAATGCACAAATTTCTCGACTTAAAACAGTTATAAAGGGTATTAGATAGGGGGCTTAAGGTATGAGTTTCTTTAATTCTATAAATATAAGTTCTACAGGTCTTACAGCAGAAAGACTTCGTATGGACGTCATATCAGAAAATATTGCCAATGCCAACACAACTCGAACAAGCGCTGGAACACCGTATAGACGGAAAGTACCTGTTTACCGTACTTTGGAATCTGAAGATTTCAGTGATGTTTTGGCAAAAGCAAAAGGGGACAATCCCATAGGCAACGGTGTGGAAGTAATAGGTATTCGTGAAGATCTGTCTGACTTCAAAAGGGAGTATAACCCTGGTCATCCAGATGCGGATTCAGAAGGCTACGTTCTTCTGCCTAATGTTGAAATCGTCACAGAAATGATCAATCTAATATCAGCATCAAGGGCCTATGAGGCCAACACGACGGCGTTAAACAGCACCAAGTCTATGGCTATGAAAGCCTTAGAAATAGGCAAATAAATCGACAGTAAAGTTTTATAGGGGGCTAACTCTTGAAAATAGATCCTAAGGTATTGAGTTCCATTCAACAAAATACTCTTGGAGCGTCTCGAACCACAGAAAATTCATCAGTTGATTTTAAAAATATTTTGATGGATGCTCTTGAAAATGTGAATTCTTCCGAGAAAACATCTCAGGCAATAGATCAGAAACTCGCCCTTGGTGATGTGGAAAATTTACATGAACTGAGGATTGAAGCTATGAAAGCGGAATTAACATTAAACACGGCAATTGAGGTTAGAAACAAAATTATGGAAGCGTACAAGGAAATTATGCGTTTACAGTTCTAATGACCTCTGCATACAACACAAATCACTGAAGGGGATTCTAGGTCTACGTGGTCTAGAGCAATCATAGCTTTAAGAGGTGCAAAATGGGTGAATTTTTACAGAGAATAAGAACTCAAATAAGCGAGTTCCTAGATAGCCTTGATAGAAGGCAAAAGATATTGTATTTTGGCGGTGGCAGCGCATTGATTTTGATCATTGCGATAGCCATTGTTTTATTGACGCGAACTGAATATGTTCCTCTTGCAACAAATCTATCTCTTGAAGAAGCTGCAAATATAACGACGAATCTGACTGAACTGGGAATATCCCATCGCGACGAGGATAACACAACCACGATTTTAGTGCCCAAGGAAGACTTGAGTCGTGCAAAAATGCAGTTGACACTAAATGGGTCTTTAACAGCCAAGGATTTTAACTGGACGCAGGCCTTTAGCAATACATCTCTTACATACACATCTGAGGATAAGGACAAAATGTACGAGCTTGCGCAGGAAACAGCTCTTGCCGAGACCATAGAGACGATAGATGCGGTTGAAAGAGCCAAGGTTAATTTGACTGTTCCGAGTGATAGTGCTTTCTTGTTGAATGATTCAACGGAGTCAAGAGCATCTGTCACTTTACTTGTGAAGGGTGGAAACACACTAAATCAACAGCAAGTTAATGGCATTGTCATGATACTTGTGAACTCGGTAAAGGGCCTTGATGCAAGCAACGTGTCCGTGGTTGATAACACGGGGAAAGTTCTAAATCAAGTGGCGGAATCTGAAGGTCAGGTTTTGGCGAATAGTCAGCAAGAACTTCAACTGGAAGTCCAGGAAAAACTGGAGAAGGATTTGGAGTCGTTTCTCGCGACTATATTTGGGCCAGAAGGCGTTCGTGTCATGGCATCAGTGACCCTGGATTTTGATAGTCAGGTCACAAGTTCTACAGTTTACTCTGTTCCGATTGAAGGTGAAACAACAGGTCTTGTTCGGAGTATGACAGAGATTCAAGAAAGCACACTAAATGCTGGCACATCAGGTGTTCCGGGTACGGACTCCAATTCAGAAGCAACCAACTACAATGAAATCACTGGTGATGGCACCCAGTATAAAAAAGCGTCCAAAACCATAAATTATGAGATGAATGAAACTTTGACCACTGTTGAAAAAGCAAGGGGTCAGATTGAAGATATTACTGTCAGCGTCATTATTAATGAAACCAATTTGGTGGATCAAACTTTGACGGAGGAACAGAAACAAGAAATAACAGATTTGGTATCTGCAGCTGCAGGTCTAGATACGAGAGTGGTTAGGGTGTCTGCTCAGACCTTTAACGTCATCGAGGATCCCTTTGCAGACGAAATGGCCACATCAGGTGTGCCGATTTGGATATTTGCTGTTATTGGTCTTGTTGTGGTTGGAGCCATTGCGGGCGCTGTTCTGTTTATGCGTCGTAAGGCCAAAACTGAAGAAGAAGAGCGCATTATGCGTGAACTTGAAGAACAACGTGAAATTGAAGAAATCAAGTTGGAACAGTCGGATCAATCAAGTCCTAAGTTCCAAATCGAAAAGTTTATTGAATCCAATCCAGAAGTCGTGGCCCAATTGCTACGCGCATGGTTAAATGATGATTAGGGGAGTTTTGTTCTATGGCTAGAAAAAAAGGCGAATTAAGTGGCAGACAAAAAGCGGCCGTTCTTCTAATTTCATTGGGACCTGAAAAATCAGCACAACTTTTTTCGCACCTTCAAGATGATGAAATAGAAGAACTGACACTTGAAATAGCAAACATGAGAAAAGTTGATCCGGAGGAAAAAGAAGGCATTTTAGAAGAGTTTTATCAGGTGTGCCTTGCTCAGGAATTTGTCTCAGAAGGTGGTATTGGATACGCCAAAGAAGTGCTTGAAAAAGCAATGGGCTCCCAGAAGGCGCTTGAGATCATCAACAAGTTGACAGCGTCTCTACAGGTGCGACCATTTGATTTTGTTAGAAAAGCAGATGCTGGACAACTGCTAAACTTTATACAAAACGAACATCCTCAAACACTGGCGCTTATTCTATCATATCTGAACCCAGGCCAGGCCTCATCCATACTAGCGGCCTTGCCTCAAGATAAACAAGCTGATGTTGCTCAAAGGATTGCCCTTATGGAGTCGACATCGCCTGAAGTTATCAAAGAGGTTGAACTTGTTCTTGAGCGTAAACTGTCATCAATGGTGACACAGGACTACGCTGCTACAGGTGGTATTCAGGCCATTGTTGATATTCTTAACTCTGTTGATAGAGGGACAGAAAAATTCATTATGGAAACGCTGGAAATTCAAAATGCAGATCTTGCAGAAGAAATCAGAAAGCGTATGTTCGTATTCGAAGATATCATTAATCTTGACAGTGTATCTATTCAGAGATTCATTCGTGAAATTGATAATAATGACCTTTCTGTCGCGTGTAAGGGCGCAACAGAAGAAGTGCGTGATGTTATATTCTCTAATATGTCAAAACGTATGGCTGAAATGCTTAAGGAAGACATGGAGTTCATGGGTCCTGTTCGCCTGCGTGATGTTGAAGAAGCGCAACAGAAAATTGTTAATGTTATCCGTAAGCTAGAAGAAGCTGGTGAAATCATAATCGCACGTGGCGGAGGAGATGAGATCATTGTCTAAAATCGTAAAACGTGCCCAAGTTATTCTGGATGAGAAAAAATTTAGACTTACACCAGAAATAGCACCGGAGATACCGGAAGAGATAGAAGAAGAAATCGAAGATGGCGCTGGGGAGATAAAGTCCGCAGCGCCTTCTATGAGTGAAGAAGACCTGCAGGCCATGGTTGACGAAGCTGTTGAAGAAGCCAGAACCTTGACACACAAGGCCAAATCAGAAGCCGATCAAATTATAGAAGAGGCCTATGAGCAAGTCAAAGGCATATATGAAAAGTCCCATCAAGAAGGTTTTGACGATGGTTATAAAGCTGGATTTGAGGAGGGACGAGCACAATCAGAGACGCTGATACAAGAAGCTCTTAACATCAAAGACACAGCTGTGGCTCAATACAAAAGCATGTTAGACAATTTGGAGCCGGAAATGATCGAAATTGTCATAATGACTGTTGAAAAAATCCTCAACAAGAGAATAGAAGAGGATGGTGCTGTGATTGAAGGTCTTATCAAGAGTGCCCTCAAAAATGTGCATACACGGATGATCTTGTACTCAGAGTGTCTTCAGAAGACTATAGTTATGCACTGGGAATAAGAGATAGAATTCTCTCCCTTGCAGAGAGTGTTGATAGCATTGAAGTGAAAGAGGATAAGTCTTTAAGCCCAGGTAGTTGTGTTATTGACACATCGGCTGGAAGTGTAGACAGCAGTATGCTACGCAGTTTGAACAAGTTCGTGCCACTTTTGAATCTTTGATAGGTAGTGAGTGATACTGATGAATAATATTGATTTGTCAAAATATAAGAATGCACTGGAACATCTAAACTTAATTAAGTATAGCGGTCGGGTTTCAAAAGTTGTTGGTTTAACAATTGAATCAGAGGGGCCTGCTGTTGAACTTGGAGAAGTCTGCGATATATTTCCGCTTAAAAGTGACGTACCAATAAAGCGGAAGTTGTTGGGTTTCGAGGGGAAACTGTATTTTTAATGCCCCTTGGAGAAATGTCAGGCATTGGACCAGGCAGTAAGGTTGTTGCCACAGGGCATGAACTTCACGTGGACGTGGGAGACAATCTCCTTGGAAGAGTGCTTGATGGTCTTGGCCACCCCATAGATGGAAAACCAAAACCCATCACCAATAAAAAGTATTCTGCGGACAATGATCCGCCCAATCCCCTTATGCGAGATAGAATTAAAGAGCCACTGCCCCTTGGAGTTAAAGCCATTGACGGACTTATTACATGTGGCAGAGGTCAACGTATTGGTATTTTTGCAGGATCGGGTGTGGGCAAGAGTACCCTAATGGGCATGATTGCAAAAAACACCACGGCAGATGTCAATGTTATTGCCCTCATCGGAGAGCGTGGTCGTGAGGTTCGTGAGTTTATTGAAAACGAACTTGGTGAAGAAGGTTTAAAAAAATCAGTCCTTATTATAGCCACTTCCGATAAACCGGCCCTGGTACGTGTTAAGGGAGCTATGTTGGCAACATCTATAGCGGAGTACTTTAGGGATCAAGGTAAAAACGTCGTACTCATGATGGACTCCTTAACAAGATTCTCCATGGCGCAAAGAGAAATTGGTCTTGCTGTTGGAGAACCACCTGTAACCAGGGGCTATACACCATCTGTTTTGCTGTTTTACCAAGGCTCTTGGAAAGGGCGGGAAACTCTGAAAAAGGGTCCATCACCGGACTTTATACAGTTCTAGTGGATGGGGATGATTTCAATGAACCAATTTCAGATGCCGTGAGAGGTATTCTTGACGGTCACATACTCTTATCAAGACGCTTGGCACATTTAGGCCATTATCCTGCAATAGATATTCTAGGAAGTGTTAGCCGTGTTATGCCTCAAATTGTAGGCAATGACCATATTGAGGCTTCAAGACGATTCAAAGAAATAATGGCAACATACAGTGAAGCTGAAGACTTGATCAATATCGGTGCTTATGCCAAAGGGACAAATCCCAAGATAGACGATGCCATTGAACGTTATCCAAAGTACATGGCCTTTTTGTCTCAGGGCATGCATGATAAAAGCACTTTTTCTCAAGCTGTTAATGAGTTGAAGACAATATCAAAATAGTTATATTTTGAAAAAAGAGATGGAATACAAGGGTGAGTGTAGATGAGGGGCTTCAAATTCCGTTATGAAAGAATTCTAAAGCAAAGAGAAGACGAAGAAGAAGAAGTAAAGACAAAACTGGGAAAAGCCAATAGCAAGCTGCAAAATCTACTTGCGGAAAAAGCAAAGGTTCTCTCCAGCCAGGAAGAATTCTTCAAGACAATTCAATCCCAGCTAATTGGTGGGGTGCGGACGTCAGACCTTCAAATGTTTGAACGATCAAAGCAACATTACAAGTCAAAGATTGAAGCCTTGAGTTCTGAGATCGCCGAAATGCAACTGAAAATTATTCAAATAAAAAAAGAGTTAACTGAGGCTGTGAAGCAAAGAAAAATTATGGAGAAGTTGAAAGAAAAAGAAAAAGAGGCATACTTGGACGCCTTGAATGCAGCTGAAAGCAAAGTTATTGAGGAAATTGTCAATTATAAGAGTTCGCAGAAAAGTGGTGATTCATAATGGCTGAAAAGAAAGAGGAAAAGGGCGGTGCCTCAAGACGATACTCATTTTACTCGTGGTGTTAATTGTTCTACCAGTGGCGGTCTTATCGGGATTCTATTTTCTGAGCAGCACGTTCCAAATAGAGGCCAATAAGATGTTATCAAATGTTCCTGGACCAGTTGGAGCTTATTTTGAACAGTTTCCGACACCACAAGAAACTAATCAGCAATTGAAAGAGATCGCTGAGTATTACTTAGACATTGATCATTCCAGAGCTGTAGACAAGCTGGCGCTTCTTTCAACAGAAGATCAAGCTGTTTATGACGAAGTGATTAAGCATATGCTAAGGATGAATCCGAATGCTACAAAGTTAATACTTGAGGCTATTCGCGACAGCAATATTAAGAAAGATGTGGTCCTCAACACCCTGGATCAAATTCAAGAGGAAAAAAACGAAGAGATTAAGTCTAGGGCAGATTACTTGGCTTCTCTAAGTATACAGACAGCTATAGATGAAATGAATTTTATAATAAACAGTTCTGTGAATGGACACAAGTCCCTAGCATCTTATATTGCCGCTATGGATAGCAAAGTCGGGGGGACTTTGATGGAACAACTCTCTTCAGAGGATTTCAATAAAGTGATCTCTTTTATGTCAGAAGAAAAAGCAAGAGATATTCGTACAACTATAGCAGACTTAAAAAAGAGAAAGTCTGAGCTAGAAAATATTGCGAGTATCTACTCTTCAGAAGACAATACAACGCTAGTTGACCTTATAGGAAACACAAATACATATACGATTGAGGAACTTGGTAAGCTGTATTCCGAACTTGGGCCTATTAAGGCTGGACAGGTTTTAGCCCGTATTGGTGATGACAATTTTACATTTGAACTTATCAATGAGATTCGGGATCAACAGATTATTGAGTCGGGAACAGATAAAATTACGTCAGATATACTAAAATCATTAAAGATTTATAAGGAATTTGACGATAATGTTACTGAGATGGCTGAAGTTTATGGAAATATGGATGCCGGTGTGGTGTCAAATATGCTTCAAAGGATGATTCGAAACAGTTCAGCACCAAAATTATATGATCTGGAAAATGGTGAAACCATTATCATCTCTGATGAAGACATAGCTTTAGAACTGCTGTCTCGGTTTGATAAAACTCGTGTAGGGGAACTGCTGGCAACATTTGATGACACACTTGCATCAGATATATCAAGAAAGTTGACTTTACCGAGAAACCAATAGGAGGTGAACTTATTGTTAAATGGAGGATCGGCTGTCCAGAATGCTTATGGACTCGATACTCGTCAAGGCAACTCTTCAAGTGGAAAGTCTAAATCATCTGAATTTGATTTTAAAGCAGTTTTTGAAGAAAAACGCTACGAAGCCAAAAAAGTTGATTATACAAAAGATTACGCACCAAGAGAAGCCTCTAAAAATTCAAAATTGAATAAATGATGAAATGACGGGTAGAAAAAGACCGGAAGTTCAGGAAGCCACAGACACAGACAAATCAGCAAAAAAGAAACAGTAAGTGACAAAAGGATCGAAGAGAATTCTGATGATCTCAAGAAGGTTGATGAGACCAAACTGGATGATGAGACGAAAGCTGTTAAGAAACTTTTGGAAAACTTGGTCTATCAGAAGAAGAGATTGCTTCACTTATGGAAGTTCTGCCTGAGGATTTAATGGCAAGTTTGGTCAAGGTTATTGAAGAAATGCCTCAACTGCAGATGATGACAGAGATGGACGAATCAGTTCAAATGCAGTTGTCTGAGTCAATAAAAAGCCTTGAAGCCGTGCTTCAAAGCATTGTTGCACATCTGTCATCGATGGAAGACATTCCACAAAATATGTTGGTTTCACTTGAAGACATTGGTGCAAAGCTAGAGCTTGCTGAAATGAACTTAGAAGAAATGACTGCTAAGGATTTTGCTCAGATGGTTACTGAAGTGATGAAGGAAGATGTTTCTCAGTCTTCTTCGACAGAAGGCGTATCCCAAGACGGAGACGCTGAGGTAGAGATCATTGATGTCAAGGTCATTGACAAAGAAGAAGAGGTCACAACGAATCAAAATGAACTTGAGACCAATATGAAGACAGACGAAACCAGCAAAGATTCAAGTGCAGGAGATTCTAATCAGAAATCCGATCAGAGTGGGCATGAAACAGTTCAGGCTTCTCAAGGATCAATTCTTGACGATTTCACAGAAGAAATGCAACCTTTTAGTGAAGCGCTTAAAGTTGAAAACCCAACCATTAAAAGTGCCCAACCAATGGAGCATATGGCATCAAGAGTTAGATTGGCACAAAATATTATGAGTCAAGTTCTTGATGGCACCAAGCTTAATATTAATCCAACAGAGAATGGTCAGCAAATCATTTTGAGGCTTCGACCAGAGGAACTTGGAAATGTCGATTTAAAACTTTCTGTGGAAAAAGGCATACTTATGGCTGAGTTCAATGTTGAGAGTCAGGTCGTTAAAGAGACGCTTGAATCCAATATGTCTGATCTTAAACAGGCTCTTGCAGAAAAAGGCTATAACATTGAAGGTATGCAGGTATCAGTTGGTCAGGAACAGACAGATCAACAAGGTCAGTTGGAACAAAGATTCTTTGCTCAAAGGGCAAAACGCAAGTATTTCTTCGGTGATGAAGAAAGCATGCCGGATTTTGAATCGATTAACAAGACTCTGGCCGGACTGCAGTCTACATTTGAATATTTAGGGTAGGAGGTGACAACGTGAGTACAGAAGTTACGCAAATGCTGGGACAATTTACAGAAGACCAGATAGACAAACTCAATAAAATTACGAAAGATCAAGAAAATAAAAAGAAACTTGAATCGCAAAACATTGATAAAGACGCGTTTCTTAAGTTATTCATGACTCAACTACAGTACCAAGATCCACTCAGTCCTATGGATAACAAAGACTTTATCGCTCAAATGGCTCAGTTTTCATCGGTTGAACAGTTAACGAATATTGCCTCATCAACAAGTGCATCTTTGTCAAATGATCAAACTTTATCCGCACAGATCGAAGCAATGAATCAAAACATCGTCGAACTCATCAATAAAATTGATGGCAGTGATACTGTAGATGATACAGATACAGATGGAACAGATACTGACGGTACAGATGGTACTGATGGTACAGATGGTGATGGAGAAGATAGTACTGAAATCACGGATGAAAGTTTAAGGGCAACGCTTAATGAAATAAAGGAAGTCAACACGAACATGTTGAATCAGTTAATTAGCATTAATGCAGCAAACAAAGCTTACTCAGGAGAATAGGTTGTGATGATATGAACCCTATTAAAATGAATAATGATTATGTACTGAGAAAAGCAAAGATCACTGGAACAGGTCAAGTTTCGCAAAATATTCAAAATCAGAACAATGTGAAGCCACAAAAGAGCTTCAATGAGATTCTTGATAAAATTCAAAACAACGACCAAGTCAAATTTTCAAAACACGCGATTCAAAGACTGGAATCAAGGAATATCAAACTAGAAGACAGTGATATAGAAAAACTGAATAATGCAGTGAACAAAGCAGAATCAAAAGGTGTAAAAGATGCCCTCATTATAATGGGTGATAAAGCATTTGTTGCAAGCATAAAGAACCGTACAATCATTACAGCAGCTGCAGAAGATCAGCTCAAGGAAAATGTATTTACTAAGATAGATGGCGCGGTAATTATATAGACTGGACCTATAACAGGAAGTCAAAGGTTTCTGACCGATAGATGAAACCTAAGCCGCGCATCATATGATCTAAGGAGGTCAAAGTTATGATGCGATCAATGTACTCTGGTGTTTCTGCACTTCGTGCACACCAGACACGTATGGACGTAATTGGTAACAATATTGCTAACGTTAACACAGTTGGGTATAAAGCGTCTAAAGTAACTTTTGCGGAAGCTTTTAACCAGACGCTTTCGGGTGCGGGGTCGTCCTCACAAAGTGGACGTGGTGGTACAAACCCACAACAGGTTGGCCTAGGTGCAAATCTGTCAAGTATCACTGTTTATCACACTCAAGGTGCAACACAAAGAACGGATAATCAAACGGATTTAATGATCGATGGTAGTGGATATTTCATCTTGTCGCCGGATAGTTCTGGTCTTAATAAGTTTTACTCAAGAGCTGGCAACTTTACAGTTGATAGACTTGGATTCTTAGTGGCTCCAAATGGGTATAAGGTACTTGATGAAGATTTTAAACCAGTTCAGATAACCAATCTGAAACTATGAATGCAACGATGACTGAGACGCTGGATGTTAATGGTAATATTCATTTCACTGAAGAAGTGGATGAAGACACAAACATCGCACATTCAATGACGGTGGATGTTTATGATTCTGTTGGGAACACAAATACAGTAACCGTTAATATTGGTCAGAAATATACAACGCCTCCAACGGCAGAGCCTGGATTTAGTTACAGAATGATTCAAATTCCTGCAGTTGGTGATGGAACTGATTTGGGCGTTCTTACAGATAATGCCAACATCACAAATGGTGGAACAACAGCCGATTTAGCGAATAACCCAACCACTGCAGCTATTTTTGCAGAGTTTGACGAAAAGGGTAACTTTTTGAGACTTGTTGATCAAATGACGTTTACAGAGGTAAATGGTAACCTATATGCTTCTACTGGTGGTGCTGATGCGGTAACTGGCTATAGTGATACAGGCAATACGGTCACACCGAGCATTACTATCCAAGCCGGTGGTGTAGATGCTATTACACTTGTGCTTGATCCATCAGCTGACACAGGCGATTCCATATTTGAAAACCTAAGCCATTTCTCACAAACCACAGATGCTAATGTAAAGGCAGTTGACGGCAACGCTGCTGGCGTTATCGAAAACTTTACGATTTCATCGAATGGTGAAGTGGTTGGTATCTTTACAAATGGGGATAGAGAAACACTTGCCACAATTGCACTAGCAGACTTTGATAACCCATCAGGTCTTTTAAAAGTCGGAGGCAACTTGTTCTCTGAAACAATTAACTCGGGTACACCAAAATATGGCTCACCTGCTTCAGGTAGTATGGGTGCCTTAACACCGGGTGCACTGGAAATGTCAAACGTTGACCTGTCAGCAGAGTTCACAGATATGATTACAACGCAACGTGGTTTCCAGGCCAACTCAAGAGTTATTACGACATCTGATGAAATTCTGCAAGAACTTGTAAGTTTGAAGCGATAGATAGAGTTTAAGCAGATAAACGGCATAATAAGGTCAAGTTAATTTTACGAATGCTTTGACCATATTAATCTTTGAATTTGTGAGTTCCGGGCTCCTGCGCCCGGACTCCTTTTAGAAATTGGTGATGAAGTGATAAAATTAACCAGATTAAATGGGAAAGTATTTGTTTTGAATTGTGAGTTGATTGAGATTATTGAAGAAACACCGGACACAGTCGTAACACTTAATAATGGCAACCGTTTCGTCGTTTCAGAGGGTGTTGACGAGGTTATTGAACGAATAGTAAAATATAGAAAAAAGATTAACCATATCGTCGTTCTATCTGACGATGAGAAAGCGGGGTGTAACGATTGGATATAGCTAGTATAGGCGGGATGATACTCGGACTCGTTCTGGTCGTCTGGGGGATTCTATCAGGTGGTAGTGCCCTGGGAGACTTTATCGATACCGGCTCCATTCTTATTGTAATTGGTGGTGGTTTTGCAGGCACGATGGTTGCCTTTCCTCTATCATCAACCACAGCATTTGGGAAAGTTTTCTCAAAAGCCATAAAGCCAAATGATTTTAAAACAAACGAAATTATTGGAAAGGTCATTGACTTAGCCAATGTGGCAAGACGTGAAGGCTTACTTGCCCTTGAAGAAGCTGTAAATGACATTCAAGATGAGTTTCTTCAAAAAGGTGTTATGCTGATTGTCGATGGTACTGATCCTGAACTGGTAAAGAACATCCTTGAAACAGAGCTTGGTAGTCTTCAGGATAGGCATTCGGCAGGTAAAGGATATTTTGACACTCTGGGCGCTCTTATGCCGGCTTTCGGTATGATTGGTACCCTGATTGGACTTGTTGCCATGCTTAAGAACCTAAGTGATCCGAGTTCTATCGGTCCAGCCATGGCGGTTGCGCTTCTAACGACATTTTATGGGTCACTGTTTGCCAATCTATTCTGGATTCCACTAGGACAAAAACTTGGAATTAATAGTGCTGAAGAACAACTTATAAGACAGGTTATGATTGAGGGTTTATTGTCAATACAAGCAGGAGAAAACCCTCGTATTATAGAAGAGAAACTAAAGGCATTCCTTCCGCCAAATGTTCGTAAAACAATAGGCACTGAAGCTGGAGAAGGTGAAGAGTAATATGGCTGAAAAGAAATGTCCTGAATGCAAATCCGGCGCACCGGAATGGATGACTACATATGGTGATATGGTAACGCTTCTTATGGCATTCTTTGTAATGCTCTTTGCGTTTTCAAACATCGATGCACAAAAATTTGAACAGGTTATGCAGTCCTTTCAAGGGTCTGCGGGCATATTATCCGGCGGGGTCACGCTCAACCAAAATGATTTAATATTTGAGGCCTTGCCTGAGTCCAATATCACTGAGACAACACAACAGGTCGAAGACAATTTAGAAATACTCAAAGAGACTATTGAAGAGTATATTGAAATAAAAGAAATTGAATCAGAGGTGTCTGTTGAATTTGATTCTCGCGGGTTAATAATTCGATTCAAGGATAACGCCCTATTTGATTCAGGCAGTGCGAATCTCAAAGAAAGTTCTGAAGAAATTCTGCTCTTTATAGGAGAACTTCTCAAAAATGAAGAATTTGCAGATAGAGCTGTTAGAGTTGAGGGACATACGGATAACATTCCAATTAATACATTGAGGTTTCCTTCCAATTGGGAACTTTCAACCACACGTTCTACAAATGTCATAAAATTCTTCATCAATGATGCAGAAATTGCTCCAGATAGACTTTCGGCTTCTGGATACGGAGAATATTATCCAATTGCAGACAATGCAACACCAGAAGGCAGAGCCAAAAACCGTCGCGTTGATATTGTCATCTTGAGTCGTTTTTTTGAGTCGAGAATCCCTGGGCTCGATAACAATACAGAGGAGAGTACACAATGAATAAGACAGTGATTATAATAGTGGCAGCGGTTGTACTTTTGGCGATCGTTGGAGGAGGGGTTTTCTTTGTTATGTCGAGTGGTTCAGATGAGCCCGAACCGGTTGTATACGCAGAGTATGAAGTCGGAGAACTTTATACCAACTTAGCGGATGAAAGCAAAATACTAAAGTTCAACATGGTTGTCGAATACACAGATGAAACAATTTTAGAATCTCTAACAACTAATAAAACAAAAATCGTTAACAATGTGTATGAGATTTTCAGAAGAAAAACCTATGAACAAACTCAAAGTCCGAGTTTTCAAGAACGGACTCGAGAGGAAATTAAAGAGATGATTATTGAAGTTCTGGAAACAGATGCTGAAACCATTACCAATGTTTATTTCCTTCAGTTTATCATTCAGGGCTAATATAATATGATTAGAATAAAGGAGGTGAGGTAAATGTCAGATGTATTGTCGCAAAATGAAATTGACGAACTCCTGTCCGCCCTTAGTACCGGTGAGGTTAATGTAAAAGAGATTGAAGAAGTAACCCATGAGAAAAAGGTAAGAAAATACGATTTTTCTCGGCCGGATAAGTTTGCAAAAGATCAGTTGAGAACCCTGGAGATTATTCATGAGAACTTCTCTAGGCTCCTTAATAACTTTCTTTCAGGTTATTTACGTACTTTTATTGAAATTGAGGTTTTATCCGTTCAGAGTTTGATTTATAATGAATTCAGCAATTCTATTTCAAATCCAGCAATACTTGGCATTGTAGACTTCGCACCTCTTGATGGACAGATCATTATTGATTTATCGACAGATATTGCATTTGCAATGATCGAACGTGTCTTAGGCGGTGCCGGTGCCAGTGTGCATAAGGAGCATAGGGCTCTTACAGAGATTGAGATGACGCTGCTTAAAACGGTCCTTATAAAATTCATAAACTTACTTCGAGAACCTTGGGGGAATATTATTGAACTCAGGCCAAAACTTGAAGCCATTGAAACGAACTCACAGTTTGCCCAGATTGTTTCACCGGCTGAGTCTATTGCACTCGTAACATTTAGTGTAAAAGTCGGGGAGGTTGAAGGCATGATAAATGTCTGTATACCTCACTTTGTAATAGAACCAATACTGCCAAATCTAAGTTCCAAACTTTGGTTCTCAAAGAGTCAGAGAAAAGATAGCACAGACGATGAAAGAGATGCTCTTCATTACAATGTTGGGTCTAGTGAAGTCGATATTCGTACGGTGGTGGGGAAAACAAGCATCACAGTCTTAGAACTCATTGGCCTTCAAACGGGTGATATCGTAATGCTCGATAAGAAAACAGAAGAAGATTTCGAAGTTTATGTAGAAAAAGACTTGCAGTTTTACGGTAGACCGGGTTCTAAAAAGAACAAGGTTGCTGTCAAAATAACAAAATCTCTAATGGAAGGAGATGAAGTAGATGGCTGATATGCTTTCCCAAGAAGAAATAGATGCTTTACTAACGGGTGGAGACTCGGATGATTCATCTTCCGCTGATGCAGGTGTAACGCATCTTACTGATGATGAAAAGGATGCACTGGGTGAAGTAGGAAATATAAGTATGGGAACGGCGGCAACGACTCTTTTCACACTGCTTGGCCAAAAAGTAACCATTACAACACCACGTGTTTCTGAGACAAATATGGCGGAACTCTCAAAAGATTTTGAAGATCCGCTTGTCATGATCCATATTAAGTATAAAATAGGTATAGAGGGATTGAATCTTTTAATCCTTCGAGAAAGTGATGTAAAAATAATAACTGATTTAATGATGGGTGGAGATGGTACAAATGTACCAGAAGAGTTAACAGACTTACACTTGTCAGCAATCGGGGAAGCTATGAACCAAATGATTGGATCTGCTTCCACATCACTATCAGAAATGTTAGCAACCAAGGTGGATATTTCTCCACCGGAGGCTATATATGAGGCAATATCAAACATTGATATTAGTTCATTTGGCATTGATGTAAACGAACCATTAGTAAAAACTGCATTTAAGATGACTGTTGGGGATTTAATTGACAGTGAAATCATGCAGATACTTCCAGTGGATGTTGCTAAGCAGCTTGTGACAAGTTTACTAGAGTCAAGTACACCTCAAGATGTTGCAGAACCGGAAATGCCAACACAGCAGACTCCGCCACCTGCACAAGAAGCACCAGCTATGGCACCACAGCAGTCGGCGCCACAAGCGCCACCGCAAGCACCGCCACAGCAACCGCAGCAGCCAGCCTATGCTGAGCCGCCGCAACAACCTATGTATCAGCAGGCACCACCAAGACAACACGTCAATCCGGTTAATGCACAACCGTTTCAGTACGAAAATTTTGATGGTTCCGCAGCTGGTCAAAGCTTTGCATCAGACATAGGTCTGATTAAAGACGTTCCACTAGAAATTACTGTTGAACTGGGCCGAACTTCAAAAAAAATAAGCGAAATACTTGAATTTGGTATAGGCACAGTGATTGAACTAGATAGACTTGTGGGTGAGTCATTGGACATTTTGGCAAACGGCAGAAAGATAGCAAAAGGGGAAGTTGTCGTTGTCGATGAAAACTACGGTGTTCGAATTACGGACATCATTGTACCTGAAAAAAGAATCAATAATGCTTAGCAATTTTAAGGAGGATTTTATATGTCTCAAGGAATATTAGTTGTTGATGATGCTGCATTTATGCGTATGATGGTTAAGGATGTATTAACAAAAAATGGGTATACGGTTCTTGGTGAAGCTGAGAATGGGCAGAAAGCTATTGAAAAGTATAAAGAATTGAATCCAGACCTGGTTATTATGGATATTACAATGCCAGAAGTAGATGGAATTCAAGCTGTTAAAGAGATTAAAAAGATTGATCCAAATGCTAAAATTGTTATGTGTTCTGCAATGGGTCAGCAAGCTATGGTTATTGAATCGATTCAAGCTGGCGCAAGAGACTTTATCGTAAAGCCTTTCCAGGCGGATCGTGTTATTGAAGCTGTTAAGAAAGTCTTAGGTTAATTCGTGGAAGGGGACGTTGCAAAATGAAGCAAGTTTCCTTTCCACTTTATACGCTTTTTAAAAGCTGGACCAGATAGTGCAATTGATAATTTAACCACGGGTTCAATTATTAATTCTGCCTTGTTTTTTCTGGTCTTGTTTTTAGTGTACTTTATCATACGTCGTGCAACAAATGCTGGTCAGAAAAATTTGTTCAGTAAGCATATGCGTATTGTGGAAAAATGCCCATGGGTCTCGATCGGTCTATTACGATTGTTGAGGTCAAGGGAACGTATTACATACTATGTATCGACAAAAATGGCACCACCTTACTAGACAAAAGAAGTGATCTTGATTTTGATATGACACAATCACAAGTCAATTTCAATGATGTATTCTCAAAATGGATGCCAAAAAAAGATAGGGAACAGGATGAAACAGATGATGAATAGGGGCTTGGTGAGGTTAAATTATAGGAAAGGCACGCGAATGATTTCATGTGCCCTTGTTGTCGTTTTTGTGCTCTTAGCCATAGCGAGTCTTGATGTTCCAAGTTTTGCTGATGATATTACCATTCCATCAGTCAATGTGGAATTTGGACAGCCGCAGTCAGGTAATGAGTCGGCGACCACGGTTCAAATACTACTCTTTTTCACAGTAATAGCCATTGCACCTTCTATTCTTTTGATGATGACATGTTTTACTAGAATCATCATCATCTTTTCATTTGTACGACGGGCGCTGGCAACTCAAACAACCCCACCCAATCAGGTTTTAATAGGGCTTGCGCTTTTTCTTACCTTCTTCATTATGTCACCGGTACTAAGTGAAGTTAAAACAAATGCATACGATCCACTTGTTGCAGGGGAGATCAATCAAGAAGTGGCAATAGACAACGCCCTAGAACCTATCCGTGAGTTTATGCTTAGACAAGTCAGGTCCAAGGACTTGAAACTATTTGTTGATCTTGCGGATATAGATGATATTTCAAACTATTCTGAGATCCCGACATCTGCACTTATACCAGCTTTTATTATCAGTGAGCTTAAGACAGGTTTTGAAGTTTGGTTTTTTAATTTTTTATACCATTTATCGTTATAGATATGATTGTTGCCAGTACCTTGATGGCTCTGGGGATGATGATGCTTCCGCCCGTTATGATATCTATGCCATTTAAAATATTACTTTTTATTATGGTCGATGGTTGGAACTTAATCGTAGAAAAAATAATACTGTCGATACGTTAATGGAGGTGCAATGTGGATCAAGGCATGGTAGTGGATATTTTTACATTAGCCCTAAAGACAATTCTATTACTAGCGGCCCCAATGCTACTGTCTGCATTGACGGTAGGGCTGATAGTGGCAGTCTTTCAGGCGACAACGCAAATACAGGAACAAACCCTGGCGTTTGTTCCAAAAATACTGGCTGTTTTCTTAGTGCTAATGGCAGCAGGCCCCTGGCTACTGCAAAATCTTATGTCAATGACTATGACTATCTTTGGTTACATAGACAAGATCATACTGAAATAATGGGGGGATTAGATGATATTAACCTCCTTGTTGGTGGGACTCATTCTGATGATTTCCAGAATGTCAGGGATGTTTTCCATTATACCTGTATTTAGCAGTCGGAATATTCCTGCACAGGCAAAGATAGGATTGATATTTTTCACAAGTTATGTCATGCTCCCTATCGTGGATCTATCATATGTTGAAGGTATAACAACCCTGCTTGAGATGGCTTACTTAATTATTATTGAGTTCATAATTGGCCTTATGCTTGGGGCCGTTATGCAAATAGCCCTGAGTTGCATATATCTAGCAGGTACTTTTATTGATAGAAACACTGGATTTGCATGGTGAGTGTTGTGAATCCTATCGGGACAGAACAATTGGCTGTATCAGCCAATTTACTCTATGTGCTTGCGATGATTCTTTTCTTTGTCATTGATGGTCATCATCAATTGATTCGGGTTATAGCCCGGTCTTATGAAGTGGCACCAGTTGGCAGTGGGTTTATCAACTTGTTTGTTTCCCTTCAATTGACAGACCTAATGCAAGAAGCATTTATATTGGGATTTAAACTTGCAGCACCATTTATTATAACGGTGTTCATTGGAAATATGTTGCTCGGACTATTAGCCAAAGCCATGCCGGGCATGAATGTTTTTCTACTTGGCTTGCCATTTAAAGTCAGCATTGGATTTTTCCTTTTTGTTGTCTTACTATCGAGTTATGTGGATGCATTGACTGAGGTGTATGGATGGATTTGGGAAATGCTAGCCAAAATTATGTTCTTCATAAAAATTTAATAGCGGTAAATCTTCAGCATTTTGGTGGAGAGAAAACTGAGAAACCAACCAGTAAGAAGAAGCGAGAGGCAAGAAACAAGGGCCAGGTCGTTCAAAGTAAAGACTTGGCATCAGCCATTTCTTTATTGACTGTTTTCTTTGGTCTTGATTTGATGAAAGAGTACTTAATTCAAAGACTTCTAGGTCTTACCAGAATTGTTTCCAGTGCCATGGAAGAGGCAGATCAATTGTCTGAAGCGTCTTATGCACTTAAATTGCTTGGATACACGTTTGAAAATATACTGCTTATTATTATGCCGGTTCTCAGCTTGGCCCTGGTTACTGGTGTTATGGTTTCTTACTTTCAAGTGGGAAACTTATTCACAACCAAAACATTAATGCCTAAGTTTGACAAAATCAATCCCATTAATGGGTTCAAAAGGCTTTTTTCTGTAAGATCCCTTGTGGAACTAGCAAAATCTGTATCAAAAGCAAGTGTTTTAATGTACATCACGGGGTCTTATGTCCTCAGTAGACAAATGGACATCATGAAGGTCTTTGATATGAATGTCTACCAAATAGCAGCCCTCATGTGGGAAATACTTTTTAATGTTATGATACGCTCTGTAATCGTTTTACTTGTGATTGGTGTCTTGGATTTTGCTTATAAAAGATGGCAGAATGAAAAAGACCTCATGATGAGTAAGCAAGAAATTAAAGATGAGTATAAAATGACAGAGGGAGACCCTAAAATTAAGGGGAAAATTAGGCAAAAGCAGAGAGAAATCAGTATGGGACGTATGATGCAAGAGGTTCCAAAGGCCGATGTTATCATCACCAATCCAACCCACTTTGCCATTGCCATACAGTATGACCCCGACAAAGCAGATGCACCAAAAGTTCTTGCTAAGGGGAAAAACTTAATCGCACAAAATATAAAAAAAAGTTGCTGAAGAAAATGAAATACCAATTGTTGAAAACAAGCCATTGGCTCGAGCCCTGTATGCAGAGGTTGAAATAGGAGACTTTATTCCTGAGGAACTCTATCATGCTGTGGCAGAAGTCTTGGCATATGTATATAAATTAAAGAAAAGCGTTTAAGGAGGCCATAATGAAGTTAAGTGATATTAGCGTTGTCATTCTAATGATTGGCATCATTATGCTGATGATCATTCCAGTACCACTTGGTTTCCTGGATCTTTTTCTCAGTATGAATATTGGACTGGCTATGTTGATCATGCTGATTTCAATGTTTGTATCTGAGCCTCTGGAGTTTGCTGTATTTCCATCTATACTCCTCATAACCACACTGTTTAGACTCTCGTTGAATATTTCTACAACGAGAAAAATCCTTTCTATTGGTGAAGCAGGCAGTGTTATTGACGCCTTTGGCGAGTTTGTAATTGGCGGAGACGCCATTGTAGGTTTTGTAATCTTTGTTATTATAATTGTTATTCAGTTTCTCGTTATCACAAAAGGTGCCGAAAGGGTTTCAGAAGTTGCAGCCCGATTTACACTGGATGCCATGCCTGGTAAACAGATGGCTATAGATGCAGACTTGAATTCAGGTGCTATTTCAGAGGCACAAGCAAGAGAAAGAAGAACCACCATCCAAAGAGAGGCCGATTTCTACGGAGCCATGGATGGTGCCAGTAAGTTCGTTAAGGGTGATGCCATCGCAGGTATCATCATCACGGTCATAAATATTGTGGCAGGTTTTGCCATTGGGGCCTTTCGATTTAACCTTTCGCTTGGAGAAGCTCTCGAGAAGTACACACTTTTAACCGTAGGTGATGGCCTTGTGGGTCAGATTCCTGCCCTTATGATTTCTGTTGCGACAGGTATTATAGTTACAAGAGCTGCATCAGATTCTAATTTAAGTAATGATGTGGTCAATCAATTATTTAGAGAACCTCAAATTCTATATATAGTTGCTTCAGTGCTGGCATCTTTGGGTCTTTTAACCCCTCTACCAGCCGTTCCAATGGTTCTACTAGCTGCTTTTTTATCTTATCTGGCATTTAGTTTAAGACGGGAAGTGAAAAAAAGCATTATCAGAAGAAGAAGCTGTGGAAGCAGAAGAGGCACCAGAAATTGAAGACATTCGAAAGCCAGAGAATATCATTCCACTTCTTCAAGTTGATCCAATTGAACTTGAGTTTGGATATGGTATTATTCCTCTAGCAGACCCTAATCAAGGGGGAGACCTCTTTGATAGATTGGTCATGATTAGAAGACAAATCGCCCTTGAACTAGGTGTTGTTGTTCCAATGATTCGCCTTCGTGACAATATTCAGCTGGAACCTAACGCCTATTCCATTAAAATTAAAGGAAATGAAGTGGCTTATGGCGAAATAATGTTTGATCACTATTTAGCCATGGACCCTGGAAATGCAGAGGGGACGGTTTCTGGTATTGATACAGTTGAGCCAGCATTTGGTCTACCGGCCAAATGGATTACAGCTGAAGAACGTGAAAAAGCTGAAGTGTTAGGCTTTACTGTGGTTGATCCATCGTCGATTATTTCGACACACTTAACTGAAATTGTAAAACGACATGCGCATGAACTGCTCGGTCGACAAGAGGTTAAGTCACTTATTGATAATGTAAAAGAAAACAACTCCACCTTGGTGGATGAGCTCATACCTGGGCTCATGGCTATTGGAGATGTTCAAAAAGTACTTTCAAACTTGTTACAAGAAGGTGTTTCTATAAGGGATTTAAACACAATCCTTGAAACCTTGGCTGATCATTCCAGGTCGACAAAAGATGTGAATATACTCACAGAGTATGTGAGACAGGCTTTAAGCCGTCAACTGACATCGCAGTATATACCGACCAAACGGGCAAGAGTGGTTACACTTGATCAGGGACTGGAAAACACCTTGATGGAATCAATCCAGCAATCAGATATGGGCACTTATTTATCGATTGATCCAGTAACAACACAGTCGCTACTGAATAATTTGGCTGTTGAAATACAAAATCTTCTATCGCTTGGGGAACAGCCGATAGTGTTAACGGCTCCGATAGTGAGATTTTATTTTAAACGTCTAACTGAAACTCAAATTCCGGACTTGATTGTACTCTCATACAATGAAGTGGAACCGGATGTTGAAGTACAATCTGCGGGGATGATGACTGTTTAATGAAAGTCAAAAGGTATATTGGGAATGATCTTTCTGAAGCAATGATTCGTGTGAAAAATGAGTTGGGGCGCGATGCGGTTATTCTTCATACGAGGAAAATCAAGAAAAAGGGACTTATGGGTTGGTTTGGAGGCAAACTGGTTGAAGTCGTGGCTGCAATTGATGAGCCTGATAATTTCACACCAGTTGTTAAAAAAAATCAAGAGAAGGATATGCAAGATGCTCTTGAAGCCATACGACAAATATCACAACAAAGCCAACAGCAAACCCAACAGCAAGCCCAACAGCAAGCCCAACAGACCGCTGAAGTGAATGAACCGGTCGAAGATGTTAACACCCAGCCTAAAGACCACTTAAGTGGTGAAGTGGACGAACTTAAAAAAAATGGTGTTTCAAATCATGGAGAAGCTCGATGAGAAAAGTTCTGAGAAAACAAATGATCATGAGATTGCTACGTTTTCAAAGACACATGATCAAGTGAAAATTGCACCTGAATCAAATGAGATAGGGCACCAAGAGCCTATCACAAGGTCAATAGCCATTGAAGCGACTGATGAAATTAAGGCCATGCTTCGTGACAAAGAATTGGCAGAGCATACAATAGAGACAATATTTAAATCATTAGATATGGAAGAAGAAAGTGACTCGATTGAATCAATAGGTCCAGTTGTAAGGGAAATGCTCGGTGAGCCCTATACAATTGAAAAGAACACAGATCGTCAAAGTGTATATATGTTTGTTGGACCAACTGGTGTGGGAAAAACCACTACCTTGGCAAAACTAGCAGCACGTCTATCCCTAGTGGAAAATCGATCAGTGGGTCTGATCACTGCGGACACATTTAGAATTGCAGCTGTAGAGCAGCTTAAAACCTACAGTGAAATACTTGGAATCCCCCTAACGGTCAATTTATGAACCCGAAGAAATTCGGGAAGCCTTGAAAAAGTATAAAGACAAAGACTTTGTGCTTGTGGATACGGCTGGTCGTTCACATAAAAGTGACGAACTCAAAAATGATCTTGATAACTTGCTGAAACACTTGAAAAATCCAGAGATATTTTTAGTTATCAGTTTAACGACGGGGTATAAAGATATTGTAAGTATTTTGAACTCGTATGAGTTCCTAAAAGACTATAAATTGCTATTCACAAAACTGGATGAGGCAAGCTCTTTAGGGAACATTCTAAATGTCAGGGCGCATACAGGCAAACCACTATCATATTTTGCAATTGGGCAAAGTGTTCCAGACGATATTGAGATTGCTAACGTCGATAGAGTCGTTAACTTCATTGTGGGGGAATAGCAATGGATCAAGCACAAAGATTAAGAGAAATTATATATAGCTCAAAGCTGCAACGATCTGCTAGTAAAGATTCAGCTCCTACAGTCCGCGATGCAAGAATAATAACAGTTTCGAGTGGAAAAGGTGGCGTCGGCAAGACAAACTTTACTGTGAATCTTGCAATAGCTTTAAGCAGATTGGGCAAGAACGTGTCAATTATTGATGCGGATTTAGGACTTGCCAATATAGATGTGGTTCTAGGACTCGTTCCAAAGTTCACACTTTCACATGTCATAAGAAATGAAAAAGAAATCAAGGATATTATTCTTGATGGGCCCAATGGCATCCGAGTTATATCGGGAGGATCTGGGGTCATGGATCTCGTCAATCTGGATACGGAAGAGATAGCTAGACTTATAGAGAGTTTAGAGTTTTTAAATGATGACTCTGATTATATCCTAATTGACACAGGTGCTGGCCTGAGCAGATCTGTCATATCATTTATTGAAGCAGCATCAGATGTGGTTATGGTGATTACGCCAGATCCAACATCTATAACAGATGCATATGCTGTCATAAAAAACATTGCCAGTGAAGACAAGAATATTAAAGTTGTCGTCAATAGAGTTGATAGCAATAAAGAAGGTCAAAATGTGTTTTTCAAGCTCAATTCAGCGGCAAAAAATTCCTAAATGTTGAACTGGATAATTTGGGGTATATTTATGAAGATAACAATGTGAAGAAAGCTGTGAGATCTCAAAGGCCATTTTTACTTGAGCATCCTAACTGTTTAGCCAGTCGCGGTGTAGAACTGATTGCTTACAATATTGAGAATAATAAGACATTCACTGGATCATCCAGTGGATTTACACGATTTATTGAAAAGCTTTTTAAAGCTAATTAACATGACTTTGATAGATACAAATGTTTAGGTGTGTCATCATCTAGGGTGTTTAGACAGTCAGGAGGGGCTACTGTGAGCTTAGAATTTGATAAGATCATGGAACCTGGAGATCCATTAGATGTGGATGTTCTGACAAAAGATAATACGGTGATAAAGTTAAAATCCAACATCCAGCTCATTAAGGATAATATGGAGTTCTTTATCAGTGCGCCGATTTATCAGGGCAGAATCTATCCTCTTGAAAGTGGGTCAATGGTTTTGGTTACGCTCACGAGAGACACCTCAGGCATTTATACATTTTATGCCACGGTCGGCGGGCGTACCGACTTTGAAAAAGTAAGTGTCATACAGCTTAGAAAAAGCAGTGAAGTGAAGAAGTCTCAAAGACGAAAATACTTTCGACTTCCATTTATTGGAGAGATTCAAGTGAAGGATCCCGAACAAAAGGAAGAGACTGAAGCAGAAAAGAAAAAACGAGAAGCGCTTAAAGAGAAATTTAAGGACAATCCTGATATTATAATTGATGATGAACCTGAGATTGATTACCTGGAGATGACAGGTAAAGATTTAAGTGGCGGGGGATTCAGGGCACTCAGCAAGCACAAAATAGAGATTGGTCAAAAAATAGAAGGCATTATATATCTCGATCAGCTTGAACTTGAGTTTAAAGGTAAAGTGGTTAGATGCAAATCTACTTTAGATACTTATGAAACTATGAAATAGGCGTTATGTTTGAGGGGATGGACGACCAAGTGCGTTCTCAGATTATCAGTTACATTTTCAAAAAGCAGAGGAGTATGCGCAAAAAGGGCTGATTTGATGAAGACTAGAGTATTAGTTGTAGATGACTCAGCATTTATGAGACGAGTCATCACCGACATTATTAATGAAGAGGCGTCATTCGAAGTTGTTGACACAGCTAGAAACGGCAAAGAGGCGGTGGAAAAAGTCAAGGCTCTCCATCCTGATGTTGTCACCTTAGATGTGGAAATGCCTGTCATGGATGGCATGGATGCTTTAAAACTGATTATGGAGGAGTGTCCAGTACCAGTTTTGATGCTGAGTAGTTTGACCAAGGAAGGGGCCGATGCAACGATTAGATCCCTTGAGCTTGGTGCTATTGATTTCATCACAAAACCAACGAGTATATTTAAGGTTAATACTGATGATGTTAAGAAAAAACTACATGAGAAAATAAAAATAGTAAGAAAGGCAAGGCTACGGAGTATGAAAGCAAGACCAAGACCTGCGCCGCAGCCAGCGCCAGTGAAAAAGCCAGCTGAAACAAAGATTACTCCTCGAGAGGTAGAGTCCACAGGCAAGGTCAAAAAAATTATTGCCATAGGCACATCCACTGGAGGACCACGAGCGCTTCAATCAGTGATACCACTGCTTCCTGGGAACCTAGATGCCAGCGTTGTTGTCGTTCAGCATATGCCGGCAGGTTTCACAAAATCACTGGCTGACAGAATGAACAGTATGTCAGAACTTAATGTTAAGGAAGCTGAGAATAATGATGTATTAAAACCTGGTTGGGTTTATATTGCACCTGGCGACTATCACCTTCGGGTGATTCAGGACAGAAGTGGGTATAGAATCAACTTGGGAGACGACCCGCCAGTAACAGGACATAGACCTTCCGTAGATGCCATGATGTATTCCATAGGTGATTTAGGCACCCAGAATATCATTGGAGTCATTATGACAGGGATGGGCGCTGATGGGGCAAAAGGGCTAGTAAACATCAAACAAGTGAATAAAGCACATATTATTGCTCAAGACGAAGAAAGTTGTGTAGTCTTTGGTATGCCGAAATCAGCGATTGCTGAAGGCGTTGTTGACAGAGTTGTATCGTTAAATGAAATCTCAAACGAGATCCTGAAAGCCATGGGGGTGTAAATTTATGGACATGAGTCAATATCTCGAAATCTTTATTGATGAATCAAAAGAACATTTGCAGCATATGAATACGATTTTACTTGATCTTGAAAACAACACAGAAGATCTAAATTTACTGAATGAAATATTCCGTATTGCCCATACAATAAAAGGTATGGCAGGCACGATGGGTTTTACCCAAGTTGCAAATGTAACGCATGAAATGGAAAATGTGCTACATAAGGTGAGAAATGGAGAAATACCAGTTACTACAACAATTGTAGATGTATTATTTGAGTGTTTCGATATGCTTGAAGACCACATCAATTCACTGGAAAACACGGGTCAGGAAAGCAGCACAGACGCGTCTCCACTTGTTAGAAAACTTCAGGATATTCTTGTAAATAAGGGCGTATTGTCAAGTGATAAAGCCCCTGTTGAAAAGAGGAGCCTGAAGCGGAAGAAACTGTCATAGAAACTGATACGAATGATTCAGACAGCTTCCACTTAAAATTTGATGATATAGGTGATGTGCTTAAAGAAGCAATGTCTCAAGCGCTTCATCCACTAAAAATCAAAGTCACACTGGAAGACAATTGTATGTTAAGAGCGGCCCGAGCATTTATCGTTTTTAACACACTAGAACAGTCTGGTGACATCATCAAATCACATCCATCGGCTGAAGATATTGAAGATGAGAAGTTTGAGCAGTCATTTGAAATTTTATATATCACAAAGCTTGATATTGAAAATACCAAGCAGGAAATATTAAACATCTCAGAAATTGGAGACGTTCATGTTGAGCCTGTCGAAAGTGATGAAATCATTGTCTCAGAGCCAGTAGAAGATGTTGAAGAATCAAAAGAGGAAAGTACAGAGAAGAAATCTGAAGCGGTAGAGGAAAAGGCGCAAGCATCGACTCCGAAGCCTGTTAAGCCAGCAGCGAAAAAGCCAAAATCTGATGATAAATCTCAGATGAAAGAAAAAGCGAAGACATCTAAGACCGTTCGTGTTGACATTGATCGACTCGACAATCTTATGAATCTCGTCAGCGAACTGATTATCATTAAAACACGACTTGAAGTGGCAGAGGGCACAGGGAACACTCAGAATATGGATGATGCTGTTGAGTATCTTGAAAGAATCACAACAAGCCTTCATGATGCTGTTATGAAAGTTCGAATGGTTCCTGTTGAAAGAACCTTCAATAGATTCCCAAGAATGGTGAGAGACCTTTCAAAGGATCTGGGTAAGAACATTCAGCTTATTATGTCTGGGGAAGACACTGAAGTGGACAGAACGGTCATTGATGAAATTGGCGACCCTCTCATTCACTTGATCCGTAACTCTATCGACCACGGTATTGAGTCTCCTGAAGATAGAGCGGCTCATGGAAAACAAGAAAAAGGCACTGTGGCACTAAGAGCCTATCCTGACGGAAATACAGTAGTTATTGAAGTTGAGGATGATGGTGGCGGTATCGACCCTGATAAAATCATGAGCATAGCCCAAGATAAAGGCATTGTCACTGATAGAGAAGTGGAGACAATGTCAAAGCATGATATTATCAACCTACTCTTTAGACCAGGCTTCTCAACAGCTGAGAAGATCACTGACCTTTCTGGCCGTGGTGTTGGTCTGGATGTCGTTAAGAGTAAAATAGAATCTCTTAACGGAACGGTTGAGGTTGACTCTGATTTAGGCAAGGGCAGCAAGTTTACGATTAGATTGCCACTGACACTTGCTATTATTCAGGCGCTTATGGTTAATTTGGCAGAAGAGAAATATGCACTGCCATTAAATAACATTAAAGAAATCACAACGATTCAGAAATCATCCATTAGCATGGTTCAAAACCAAGAAGTTGTACTTTACAGAAATAAGACACTTCCAATTATTCGTCTAAATGAAATTCTAGAAGTTCCATATCATGTGGAACCAGAAGAAAAAGACGAAATGATCGTTGTAATTGTTCGTAAAGGTGAAATGGAAGCAGGTCTGGTTGTAGACAGTCTCATCGGTCAGCAAGAAATTGTAATCAAATCTCTTGGCCGTTACTTGACTGGCGCTAAAACAATCGCTGGAGCGACAATACTCGGTAACGGTAGTGTTGCACTAATTGTAGACCCAAATCAACTTCTTTAATATGACAGTGCAAAGGAGAGAAAGCCATGAGTAATATCAAGGAATATGTTGTATTCAGAGTCAAAGAAGAATCCTATGGAATTGACATAAAATATGTAGAAAACATTGAAAAAATGCTTCCGATAACACGTGTTCCCTATACAGATGAACATGTGGAAGGTGTTGTGAATCTTCGTGGTAATGTTATCCCTGTGATTGATCTGAGAAAAAGATTTTCAATTCCAAGGGAGGATTTTACAGATGAATCCAGAATTATTATTGTAAATTACAAAGAGTACACAGTGGGTATGATTGCTGATTCATCCTCAGAAGTATTCCAGATAGATAGGGACAATGTGGATCCTGCGCCGAGTATCAAGGCTGGTAGTGATGATTTCGTTCGCGAAATCGGAAAGCATGACGGACGAATAGTCATGCTGATTGATCTTAAAAAAGTTCTTGGAATCGAGAGCATTGAAGCAGAGTAATCCAAGACAGGAGCGTGTTTATGAGTGGTTATATTGAGCAAATGGACACAATTGTCCTAGATGTTTTAAAAGAAATAGGCAACATTGGTGCCGGAAATGCGGCAACGGCTTTGGCCAAAATGATTAACAAAAAAGTAGATATGAACGTTCCGAAAGTCAATGTACTTGATTTTTCTGAGGTGCCAGAAATACTTGGTGGCGCTGAAAATCAAGTATGTGGGATATTCTTTAAAATCGAGGGTGACATAGATGGGAGCATCATGTTTGTACTAAACATTGAAGATGCCCTTGCTCTTGTAAGCCTATTGATGCCTAGAGAGGAAAACACACTTGATGAGTTTACATTCTCGGCACTTAAAGAGATTGGTAATATACTTTCAGGATCGTATATTTCATCACTTTCAGGCCTGACTAACCTGAATATTAAAATTTCCATTCCATCCATAGCAATAGATATGGCAGGTGCTGTCTTGAGTGTGCCTGCAATAGAGTTTGGCCAAGTTAGCGACAAAATTCTTATTATTGAGAATGAGTTTATAGAACTACAAGAGAATGACTCAGTGAGAGGATTCTTTTTCCTTGTTCCTGACTTGGATTCTTATGATACTTTGTTTGGAAGCCTGGGAATACAGATATGAGTCAAGTGATAAAGGTTGGAATGGCAGATTTAAAAGTAACAGGTCCTCCTGAAGTTTTGTCAACTTTAGGACTGGGATCTTGTATAGGGATTTGTTTGTATGATCCTGTTACGAAGGTTTCTGGCTTGGCACATATCATGTTGCCAAACAGTCAAACCATTCGAAACAATTCAAATAGAGCCAAGTTTGCTGATACGGCAATTGATGATATGATTGATGAAATGATAAAAAAAGGCGCCAATAAAAGGCGCCTAGTAGGAAAAATTGCTGGTGGAGCACAAATGTTCTCATTTTCGAGTAAAAACGATATGATGAAGATAGGTGCCCGCAATGCTGATGCTGTTCGGTCTATTTTGAAAGACATGGGGATTCCCCTTAAAGCAGATGATACTGGCGGCAATTTTGGTAGAACGATTGAATTTTACCCTGAAGATGGCAGATTGTTGATTAAAACAATTGGTCACGGAACTAAGACAGTATAGTAGCGCATTATGAAGGGGACGAGTATGGCATGTCGAGAAATCTTAGCGAAGAGTGGAAGGCGTATAAGAATGATGGCAGCCAAAACGCCAAAGAGACTTTAATAGTTGAATACGTCGAGCTTGTAAAAATCATTGCAGGTCGTTTATACTCGTCATTTAATGCAAATGTAGACTTCGATGACCTCGTAAGCTACGGTATAATTGGTCTTATTGATGCCATTGAGAAGTTTGATATATCAAAGAATGTTAAGTTTGAGACGTATGCAAATATTCGCATCAGAGGAGCCATTGTGGATCAGATCAGGGCCCTCGACTGGATACCAAGAAGCACACGTCAAAAATACAAACAGCTTGATGAAGTTTTAAGCAAACTCCATAATTTACACGGCGACAATATCACAGACCAAATGCTTGCAGACGAGCTGGATATGACACCAAAGGAATTGAATAAGTTTTTAGGGGAAGCCAGTGCTCTATCGGTTATATCTCTGGACGAAAAGCTTTCGGAAAATTCCAATTTTAGCATCCGGTCAGATGATCGTGAGATAAGCCCAGAAGGCAATCTTTTTGATAAAGAAACAAAAAAACTCTTACAGGAAAGAATAGAGTCACTTCCTGAAAGAGAGAAGATGATTATTAATTTGTACTATTTTTCAGAGCTCACATATAAGGAAATTGCTGGTGTGCTCGAAATATCGGAATCACGAATTTCACAATTGCATTCAAAGGCGATACTGAAATTACGGGGAGCTGTAGAAGACTTATACTAGAGAATATAGAATGGCAGGTGGTCAAAATGACAGATGAGACACAGACACAAGGCACAGAAGAAAAGCAAGGACCAAGTGTGAAGGTATCTATTGCAGGCGACTATTATTCTGCATCGATAACTGTTGATCCTGGTGATAAACCTGACCTTGTGACGCACGATTTTATTTTGACAACCTTAAAAGAGAAAAATGTGACTGTCGGTATAGACTTGGATGTTGTGGATTCTATCGCACAAAATCCTGAGAACATTCAGTCTGTCATTGTGGCAAAGGGGAAGCCGCATCAGAATGGACGAGATGGAGAAATAAAATATTTAGTGGACATTGATAAAGAGGCCAAGCCCAAAATGCTTGAAGATGGGTCGGTCGATTTTAAAGAAATTGATGCGTTCACAACCGTAAAAAAAAGGTGATGTGCTCGCAGAGAAAGTTGACCCAACAGAAGGGACGCCTGGCCTAACTGTGACAGGAAAGAATATTAAAGGCAAACCGGGTAAAATTGCCAACTTCAAATTTGGAAAAAATGTTGAAGTCAGCGAAGATGGTTACCAGCTCATTGCTTCAACAGATGGCACAATCAAGATGGAGGGGCAGCGTATATCTATTATTGAAATATTAGAAATACGAGGCGATGTCGGTGTAAAAACCGGCAATGTGACCTTTAAAGGCAAAATTCTAGTGACGGGCAATGTTGTGACTGGTTATACCATTGAATGTGATGGTGATGTTGAAGTGCAGGGCGTTGTTGAAGGCGCTAAAATTACAGCCACAGGTGATATTATTGTTGGACGTGGCATACAGGGACAAGACGAAGCTGTCATTGAATGTGATGGCAACCTTATTGGTCGTTTTATCAACAATTGTCATGCCAAAGTCAAAGGCAATATTGAAGCAGATGCAATCATGCACTCAAAAATCGTGTGTGATGGCGAGATAAAAGTGTCAGGCCGAAAGGGTCTTATTGTCGGTGGCGAGATCAAGGCTAAGGACCAGATATCAGCAAGGTGATTGGTTCTGATATGGGCACTCAGACGAAAATTCAGCTTGGGGTAGACTCTGAGCTCATTGAAAGGTATCAGTTTTTAACGGACAAAATCAAGGAGCAAAGGGAAAATATAAAAAAACTGGATCAGGCGCTGAATATGCTTAATCGTCAAACCGCTGCTGCTCCAAACAACGATCAGTTAAAGGTCATGCTCAATAAAACCAAGTTGAGTAAAATTGAGTACCACAATGATTTAACAAGCTTTGCGACAGAACTTAAGGATCTGCAAGAAAGAATCAATAAGCTTCAGGGTTCTAAAGTTATTGCTTCAGAGGTGCATCCAGGTACAAAAGTAACCATTGGGCATTCTCACTATAATGTTAAAAATCTCATAAAAGATGCTGAGATTTGCAAATATGAAGGAGAAATAACAACTGTAAGAAGATAGAGAGGTGAGGCAAATGCCACTCAGACCTATTGATATGCAGGTAATTCTTCCAAGAGTAGAAAGCTTCAAGCAGGCCAAGGAAACCGTTGTTCACAAAGAAGCCAACACTCAGCACCAGCAGCAAATGACAACCCAGCAGGTGGCTGATCAGAAGCTTAAGCAAGTGAACACGTATCATCAAAAAGAAGAAGAAAAAATTAAAAGATGAAGAGAAAAACCGTGGTCAGGCTCAAAAAAGAAGCGCAAAGAAAAAGAAAAATGAGAAAAAGACGAAGATGAACCTGAAAAAGATAAGATTGATCCAAATAAGGGATATGGTTTAGGGTATCATCGGTTCGATATGAAAGTGTGATATTTTGATTGGAATACTTAGCATAATTGTTGGTGTTACAATTGTGCTTGTCTCCACGCTTTTAATAAGAAGAGAACTGTTAAGAGCAAGTCGAGATCAGAAACGATCCTTTAATAGTTTAAGCGATGAGAATGTGGATCAGGTCATGCAGTATCTTAAGAAAGTTGAAAAAGAGCTGGATGACCTTAATGCTGCTTACTATGAGATTGTCTCAGATTTAGAAGGCAAGTACAGTGTTCACGACAAAGAAATCGAACTCTTGCAAGAGAAGTTTGAGACTTTGAGTCTACCTGTTAGAAGGCTAGAGTGATCGCTGACAAACAAGATGAACAAGTACTCAACGAGCAGGAAAAGATCTGTCATGAAGCCGTTAGAATGCGCCAGGAGGGTCAATCCATTGGTCAAATAGCTAAAGCGCTTAACATGGGCGTTGGTGAACTTCAGCTTCTTTTAAAAACAAAAAAATAACACCGAATAAAAAAAGTCGACTGGATTACAATATTTAGCCGATTTTTATGTTGCTCGGTGTTTTTTTCATTGTGGTATACTACTTGAGGTAACAATACACACCCGCCATAAATATCAGGTGGTGCCGAAAGGTTCCTGGTATGTTGAGTGACGGGGAGGATAAACTTAAGGAGGACATTAATATGTCAGTAATTTCAATGAAACAACTTCTTGAAGCAGGTGTACACTTTGGTCACCAAACAAGAAGATGGAACCCAAAGATGGCTCGTTTCATCTTTACAGAAAGAAACGGAATCTACATTATCGACCTTCAAAAAACTGTTCGTAAGGTAGAAGAAGCTTACAGCTTCATTAGAGAAGTTGCTGAAGAGGGCGGCAAAGTTATCTTTGTTGGTACGAAAAAGCAAGCTCAAGAATCTATCGAAACAGAAGCTAAGCGTGCTGGTATGTACTACGTTAACCAAAGATGGTTAGGTGGTATGCTTACAAACTTTAAGACAATCAAGAAGAGAATTGACCTTCTAGAAAAGCTTGAAGCTATGGAAGAAGACGGTACTTTCGAAGCACTTCCAAAGAAAGAAGTACTAAAGCTACGTCAAAAGAAAGAAAAGCTTAACAAGTTCCTTGGCGGTATCAGAGATATGACTGATCTACCAAAGGCTATGTTCGTGGTTGACCCTAAGAAAGAAAAAATCGCTATCGCTGAAGCGCGTACACTAGGTATCCCAGTAGTTGCTATTGTTGATACTAACTGTGATCCAGACGAAGTTGACTTCGTAATTCCTGGTAATGATGACGCTATCCGTGCAGTAAAACTTCTATCTGGTAAGATGGCTGACGCATGTCTAGAAGGTATGCAAGGCGAATCTATGGAAGAAGCTCCTGCTGAAGCGTAGATAGATATAAATAGGTAAGGGGAAACTCTTACCTTCTTTAATAAGATCGACAAACAACATATGTATTTTGAAGGAGGAATTCCTATGGCAGTAACAGCTGCAATGGTTAAAGAACTGCGCGAGAAAACTGGCGCAGGTATGCTAGATTGTAAAAAAGCTCTGACTGAAAAGAATGGAAACATCGAAGAAGCAGTAGATTTTCTTCGTGAAAAAGGCCTGGCGAAAGCGGCTAAGAAAGCTGGTCGTGTGGCTGCAGAAGGTATCGTAACTTCTTACATCCACGGCGGCGGTCGTATTGGTGTTCTTGTTGAAATCAACTCTGAAACAGATTTCGTTGCTAAAAACCCATCTTTCCAAGATTTTGCGAAAGACGTTGCAATGCAAATCGCGGCTTCTAATCCTCTATACGTTAAGCGTGAAGAGGTACCAGCAGACGCAATCGAGCGTGAAAAAGAAGTTCTTAAGGCACAAGCTCTTAACGAAGGCAAGCCTGAGCACATCGTTGAGAAGATGGTTGTTGGTCGTATTGAAAAATACTACAAGGAAAACTGCCTTCTTGAGCAAGCATTTGTTAAGAACCCAGACCAAGATATCCAGTCTCTACTAAACGAAAAGATCGCAACAATCGGTGAGAACCTTTCAATCCGTCGTTTTGCTCGTTTCGAAGTGGGCGAAGGTATCGAAAAGAAAGAAGAAAACTTTGCTGAAGAAGTTGCTAAGCAGCTTAAAGGCTAATTCATTCACAGTTGCTCAGAAAGAGAACACTTTTGTGTTCTCTTTTTTAAAGCGGGTATACTGATGAAGACACTTGTTTTTTCATGTGTTCGGACTTTTTGAATGAAATAAGTGTCAAAATAAATGTTTCTTTGTGATTTTGCATTTTTTAAAGGGATATGGGCCCCTTGTGTAGAATCTTTTCTTTGGAATGGAGGTATCTTCTTTGGAACCTAAATATAAAAGGGTTATACTTAAACTAAGCGGTGAAGCACTGGCCGGCGAAAGAGGCTTTGGGATTGACAACGATACTGTTGATCGCGTGGCTATGCAAATTAAAGAACTCGTTGATATGGGCGTGCAGGTTGCAGTTGTTATTGGTGGCGGAAACTTCTGGAGAGGTCGTAGCCATGATTCAATGGACAGATCAACAGCAGACTATATGGGCATGTTAGCGACTGTTATTAATTCCCTAGGCATACAAGATGCTGTGGAAAATTTAGGCATGCAGTCTCGAGTTATGTCTGCGATTGAAATGCGTCAAATTGCAGAACCTTACATAAGAAGAAGAGCTGTTAGACACCTTGAAAAAGGACGTGTGGTTATCTTTTCAGCAGGAACGGGCAATCCATTCTTCTCAACTGATACAACTGCGGCTCTTAGAGCAGCTGAAATTGAAGCTGAACTGATCTTGCTGGCTAAAAAAGTGGATGCTGTATATGATAGTGACCCAATGGTTAATCCTGAAGCGAAAAAAAATTGATAAGATCACTTATATCGATGTCATTAATCAGGGACTGGGTGTTATGGATACTACAGCTATCACACTATGTATGGAAAACAATATTCCAATTCAAGTGTTCGGCCTTAAAGGTGATGACAACATCAAACGTGTCATTCTTGGTGAAGAATTAGGGACAATAATTAAGGAGGATTAATACCTTATGAATGAAGTACATAAAATGATCAAAGAAAAGATGGAAAAAACAGTTGGTGTTTTAAGAGAAGACCTACAGACAATCCGTGCAGGACGTGCAAATCCAAATATTCTGAACAAGATCACTGTAGAGTATTATGGAACGCCAACACCACTGACTCAGCTTGCCAACATTACGGTTCCAGAACCACGTATGCTTCAAATCAACCCGTATGATGTAAGCGCTATTTCTGATATTGAAAAAGCAATTATGAACTCTGATTTAGGCATGAACCCATCAAATGATGGTAAAATCATCCGTCTATCTGTTCCAATGCTAACAGAAGAGCGTCGTAAGGACCTTGTAAAGCAAGTGAAGAAGACTGGTGAAACAGCTAAAGTTGCTATTCGTAATGAGCGCCGTGAAGCCAATGATAAGCTAAAGAAAATGCATAAAAGCAATGAACTAACTGATGATGATTTGAAGTCAGCAGAAGAAGAAGTTCAAAAGATGACAGATGATCATATCAAAAAATTGATGATATGGTAAAAGCTAAAGAAGCTGAAGTTCTGGAGGTATAATCTTTGAACATCCCAGATACACTGGGTTTGAACTTGAACGAAGCTAGAAGAGAGATTCGGACAAATTGCCCGAATCTTTCTATTATCATTCAAGAGACCCATTCCCGAAAAGAGCCTGAGTTTATGGGCATTGAAGATGCTAAAGTCATTAAGCAAGAAGTGACCGAAGAGGGCGTTAAACTACTGGTCGGTTTTTTCGCAGACATATATGAAGATAGAATCAAATAGAGTCATATCCTTGATTTATGAGGGAAAGCGGCCAAAATATATTGACCGCTTTCCCGGATAAGTTACATATATAGCATAATTACTAAGACGTAAAGGGATTTGAAATTGAAAAACAATATACCTCAGCATATAGCGATTATCATGGATGGAAACGGCCGCTGGGCCAAAAAGAGAAACCTTCCAAGAGTTGCAGGGCATAAAGCTGGTGTGGAGACTTTAAGAGATGTCATTGAACGAGGTGGAGACCTTGGGGTAAAACATATGACATTCTATGCATTTTCAACAGAGAATTGGAAAAGACCTGAAGATGAAGTGAAGGGGCTAATGAATCTTTTGGTAGCCTACTTGAAGTCAGAGACTAAAAAACTTCACGAGAACAATATTAAGATAAATGTGATTGGAGACACATCACGACTGCCAAAACTGGCACAAAATGAGCTGAAGAAATCCATCGATTTGACTGCCAACAACACGTCTATGACTGTTCATATCGCCCTGAATTATGGCGCACGTGATGAAATTGTTCGTGCTGTTAAACGCATATCAACAGATGTAAAGAATGGTCAATTGGATGTAGAAAACATTGACGATGCCTTGATAAGCAACAACCTATATACAGCTGGTACGCCAGACCCTGATTTGATGATCAGGACTTCGGGTGAAGTACGACTCAGTAATTTCCTGCTTTGGCAATTTGCCTATACTGAATTTGTGTTTACAGATATGTACTGGCCAGATTTTAATGGAGATGCTCTTGAGAATGCGATTGAAGAGTATCGAAATCGTCACAGGAGATTCGGCAAATTATAGGAGGATTAGATGTTAAAGAGATTAATATCCAGTCTTGTGGCATTGCCAATTCTACTGTTTGTGGTGCTAATGGGTGGGAACTACATAAAATTTGCAGCTATGCTGCTGAGTCTTATTGGACTTTACGAGTTTTATCATGCGTTTAGATTGGCTGGTTATAAACCATCAGCAAAATTGGGTTACACATATACATTTGTATTATATGGGGCAGGTTTCCTTGATGTGGGGCCAATATTTTATATTGCCATAGTCTTTATGTTTTTATACAACGTTCTCATATATAACGTGTTGAGTAAGCATGAAGCCATTCTTGATATGGCACTGACCTTTTTGGGTTTTTTCTATGTGGCGTTTTCATTTTTCCATATATCCTTAATTTCCAGTGTGGATAGCAATTTCTACATATGGTATATCTTTATATTAGCATGGGGATCTGACACTTTTGCATATTTCGCAGGTCGCCTTTTTGGCCGACATAAGTTGATTGAACATGTGTCGCCTAAAAAGACAATTGAGGGGTCTATCGGTGGCCTTGTGGGCGCAACGCTGCTTTCAGTGGGCTTTGCCTACATGTTCAAACCTGAATTTATGACCTTTGCAATTTTCTTAGGGCTAATAGGCAGTATTTTGGCCCAAAGTGGTGATTTGATTGCATCAAAAATAAAGCGCTACTGCGGTATTAAAGATTACGGCAAAATAATGCCAGGTCATGGAGGCGTTCTCGATAGGTTTGATAGCATTATTCTGACCGGTCCATTCATATATTATTTCATATTCTTCTATATGAAATGGGCGCATTTGCTGTAATTTTCAGAGCGTCTACGAGTGTATGATTCAAAGAATGTCCTAAAGAAATAGGATTAAGTCTTTAAAAAAATTTAGAGCACACACCTTCTGGTGTGTGTTTTTTTGTGCTTAAAATGAGATAAATGAATCAATTGTAAATTAAATGATAATAAATATCACTTATTTGGTAAGTATTAGAGGCTTCGGGTATAAGAGATAAAAATCAGGTTTGGGGAGACAATATGGAGACAATTAATAAATCGGAAACGCTAATACTGTATTCAGATCAAAATGACCCATATTTTAATCAGGCCTTAGAGTACTATCTGTTGACGGAGCTTGAACAATATCATCAGATATTTTTTCTTTGGATCAATGCCCCTTGCGCCTTTATTGGACGAAATCAAAATCCGTGGAAGGAATTGAAATTGGACAAAATGGAGGCGAATGAAATTCCCTTGTTGAGAAGAAAGTCTGGAGGTGGCACAGTCTATCATGATGAAGGGAATTTGAATGTGTCATTTATAAGTCCCCATAGAAAATCCGATGGTTATAAAAATCTAAGAGTCATACAAGCAGCTGCTTCAAAATTTGGCTTGCAACTCCAAGCCACAGACAGATATGACTTAAGGTGGCAGGGGCATAAGGTTACAGGGAGTGCATTTTACATGTATAAGAAGAGAAAAATGCACCACTGCACACTACTTGTAGATGTGGATGAATCCGCTCTATGGGAGGTTTTAAATTTTGAACATGAGGCCTATCAGTCAAAATCAGTCCAGTCTATTAAAAGCCCAGTGGTCAACTTGAAAAAAGGTAATGACATAATGAGCATGGACCGTATCAAGGCCAGTGTCATTGAAGCCATAGCTACAGAATTCAATCTTGGACATGTGTCAGTACATAAACCACAGGACATCGTCGAAGATTGGGATCTTCTTAGGCATTATGTAGATGGTTTTAAAAGCTTGACCTGGCTGTATGGAGAAACACCTGATTTTAAGTACACTTCAGAAACGGGAAGAGAGTACCAGGTTAAGAAGGGTCAGTATCAAGGGCACTTTTTTTCGGAAAGTCTCATAACAAATTTTGAAAGCAAAAGTAAAAAAGACGGTGATAAACCAGAAGGAGGCATGAACGTGTTATTTGAAAACTACAATCCCTTAACAGACGAAATGATACAGATTATGGATAAGGATGGTCATATCGTTCACCCAGAACTAAAGCCGGATATTCCTGATGAAAAGTTATTAAGCATGTATAAGACCATGGTCAAAAGCCGGGTGACTGATACAAAGACACTTCAATTTCAAAGACAGGGTCGCATATTAACATATGCGCCTAACTTGGGTCAGGAGGCTGCACAGGTTGGAACTATAGCAGCATCTGAGAAAACTGACTGGGTGGCATCGGCCTTCAGAGAACTCGGTGCATGGCTCTATAGAGAAGCTCCACTATATAAAATATTGTTGTACTGGTATGGCAATGAAGAAGGCATGAAAATGCCTGAAGACGTTAGAATATTACCTGTAAGCATTCCGATTGCTTCTCAGTTGCAACATGCCACTGGCCTAGCCTATGCCTCTGTATACAAGGGAGAAAATGATGTTGTTCTTGGTTATGTGGGGGATGGTGGCACATCTCAGGGAGATTTCCATGAAGCTCTTAACTTTGCAGGCGTGATGAATGTACCTTGCGTTTTTATCGTTCAAAACAACCAGTTTGCCATATCAACTAGACGGGCCATTCAAACAAGGGCCAAGACCATTGCTCAGAAATCACTCGCCTATGGTATTCCAGGGTATCAGGTAGATGGTAATGATATTTTTGCAGTATATGCTGTGACAAAATGGCTGTTGACAGGGCGCGAAATGGAGAGGGTCCAACCCTTATTGAAGCCTACACTTATAGACTGGGGGCCCATACAACTGCAGATGATCCAACAGTCTATCGTGATAATACTGAAGTTGAAGAGTGGCAAGAGAAAGACCCGATTGATAGATTTAAAAAATACTTAATTGCTCAAGGGCTTTGGAATGACGAAAAAGATGAGGCCCTTAGAAAAGAGTATGAAGACGAAGTGAGAAGCACTTTTGAAGAAGTTGAAAAATCAGGACTGGTTCCACTGGAGGATGTTTTCAGCTACACCTATGAAAAAATGACACCAGCCCTTGAAAACCAGTACAAAGAACTTAAAAGAAGAGCAGAGGAGGGAAAATAAATGTTGGTACTCAACTTAATTGAAGCGATCACCAATGCTCTCGATGTGGAAATGGGGCTAGATGATACGGTCGTTGTATATGGTGAGGATGTCGGTTATGAAGGTGGCGTATTTAGAGCGACCAAAGGCCTTCAAGCTAAGTATGGTGAGAAGCGTTGCTTTGACTCTGTTCTGGCTGAATCATCAATCATTGGTTCGGGCATAGGTATGGCTATAAATGGTTTGAAGCCAGTTGTTGAAATGCAGTTCTCAGGATTCATGTTCCCGGGTTACAATCAAATCGTTACCCATGCAGCGCGGATGCGCAATCGAAGCCGGGGCAATTTCACTGTGCCAATGGTTATTCGAATGCCATACGGTGCTGGTGTACGAGCCTTAGAGCACCACTCGGAGAGTTTGGAAACATTATTTGCCCACATACCAGGTCTCAAGGTGGTTGTACCATCAACACCATATGATGCCAAGGGACTTTTAATAGCGGCTATTCGCGACCCTGATCCAGTTGTATTCTTAGAACCTAAGCGAATCTACAGGGCCTTTAAGCAAGAAGTGCCAGAAGATGATTATGAGATTGAAATTGGTAAGGCGAGAGTGATACAAGAAGGCACTGACTTAACGGTGGTTTCGTGGGGAGCCATGACAAGGGATACACAAAAGGCTATAGATGCCCTTGAGGCAGATGGAAAGCATAGTATAGAACATATTGATCTAAGAACGATTTCGCCAATTGATAAAAAACCATCATAGAGTCTGTACAAAAACAGGTCGATTTGTTGTGGTTCATGAGGCTGTGCGGTCATTTGGTACGGGTGCAGAACTTATTTCCATTGTAAATGAAGGAGCTTTTTTATACCTTGAAGCACCGCCAACGCGCATCGCGCCACCGGACATCATCGTACCACTTCCAAAGGGAGAGCATCATTATTTGCCAAATCCAAAGACGATTGAAAAAGAGCTTATAAAAGTATTGGAATTTTAGGAGGTGACTAAATGTTTCAGGTAAAATTCGCAGACATTGGCGAAGGCGTCCATGAGGGTGTTGTGTTTAAAATATTTGTGGATGTTGATGGTCAAGTTGAAGAAGGTGAATCCATCATGGCCATTGAGACGGACAAGGTCACAGCCGATATTCCGTCTCCTGTCAGTGGCACAGTGAAAAAACTTCAGTGGAAACCTGGAGATAAAATTGAAGTGGGTCAAACCATCGTCTTAATAGATGATGGTCAGGAGGGCGTCCGTTCAAACATGGAAGTGGATGAGGAAGAAGCTCAGGCAGATTCAGTGCATTCAGACACGGGTCAGTCTGCTTCTGATGAGTCTGAAAGTCATTCTGAAACCGTGGAAGAACAGGGCAGTACAAGTGTGGTTGGTGAAATCGAAGTGTCATCAGAAGTGATCGCTTCAAGTTCGGAAGGTCAAAGCAAACCATCCACTATGGATAAAATTAAAAAAGTTCTCGCCACGCCTGTGGCAAGGAAAATGGCCAAGGACTTGGGCATTGATATAAAAACCATTGAGGGCACAGGCCCTGCTGGTCGTATTTTGAAAGCAGACATACAGAAGGCCCATGACATTCAGGCTAAAACTGAAGAACAAGGCGAGTCAAAACCTCATAATAAAGGCAAGGATATAAAGGGCCATTCAAGTATAGATCATGGACAACCATCCTATGTGCCTAAAGAACCTGAGGTGCTTATTGAACGTGTGCCTATGTCGATGATTAGAAAGACCATTGCAGCCAATATGACCCAGTCAAAGTATACAATTCCTCACACAGCTGTAATGGATGAAGTGGATGTGACAGGTCTGGTTGAATACAGGACACGAACAAAAGACATGGCAAAGGACAAAGATATTAAGTTGACCTATTTAGCCTTTATAGTGAAAGCTGTCACGTCAGCACTTAAGCAACATAAAATTTTGAACGCGTCCTATCATCAAGAGGAAGAAGAAATAATCATTAAAAAGTTCTATAATATTGGTATCGCAGTGGATGCCCTCATGGTCTTATTGTGCCAGTGATTCATAATGCCGATCAAAAAGGCATTCTTGAACTGGCTCATGCTATTGATGATTTGAGCAGCCGGGGCAAGGAAAAGAAACTGCATACAGATGAACTGACACATGGAACCTTTACCATAACAAATTATGGAGCTTTTGGTTCAAGCTTTGGTGTACCGATTATTAGGTATCCAGAATCGGCGGTTCTGGGCATTGGTGCAATTACGAAAAAACCAGTGGTTGTCGATGATGAAATAGTTATAAGGCGTATCATGCCATTATCGATGTCGTTTGATCATAGAATCATAGATGGTGCAGATGCAGGTCGTTTTATGAGAACCTTAAAAAGGCTTCTTGAAGACCCAGACCTTCTTTTAATGAGCTAGAAGGGAGGAGGACAATATGAAAAATTATGACATCATTGTATTGGGTGGCGGACCCGGAGGCTATGTTGCGGCTATAAAAGGTGCGCAACTAGGCGCTGAGGTTCTTCTTATAGAAGCTCACAAAATTGGTGGGGTGTGCCTAAACTATGGCTGTATTCCAACAAAGACTTTGTTGCGAACGGCCAATCTCTATAAAGACATGATGAATGCCACTGAATTTGGCATTGATATTGAAAGCATGGATTCTGTCACCATTAACTGGAAGAATTTAATGAAACGTAAGGACAAGGTTGTCAAAAAATTGACTGGTGGCGTCAGGCAACTTGTCAAGCACAACGGTATAGATTATGTTGAGGGCTTTGGTACGGTCATTGACAAAAACACCGTTGATGTTGATGGCACTGAGTATAAAGGGAAAAATTTAATCCTAGCAACAGGCTCAACAACAAGGGTGCCGGATATTCCAGGTCTACGTGAGTCTTTTCTTGAGGGTCACAGTGTGGATAGCACAGGGGCGATTGCCCTCCCACAGAGGCCAGAAAGTCTAACCATTCTAGGTGGAGGTGTTATTGCAGTCGAATTTGCAACCCTCTATAACAGTCTTGGTACAAAAGTGACACTGCTCCAGCGGTCTGATAAAGTTTTAAAGTTTCTTGATAAAGATGTCCAGGAAACCATGCAAAAACATTTGATCAAAGAAGGGGTTCAAATCATTACAGGCGTTGATATTCAGTCTATTGACGAAAATCGGGTTCACTATGAGGTCGGTGGTGAGAAAAACACGGTTGAAAGTGATCATATTCTTGTGAGTCTTGGTCGAGAACCCAATTTAAAAGGCCTTAGCAATTTGAATCTCAAGGTGAGTCGCAAGGGCGTTGAAGTGGATGACCATATGGAAACCAGTGTGGAAGGTGTATATGCCATTGGAGACTTGAATGGTAAATATATGTTGGCCCACGTTGCTTCAGCAGAAGGACTAGTCGCGGCTGAAGCCATTATGGGCAGTAAAAGCACAATTAACTATAGGAGAGTGCCTTCGTGCATTTATAGTTTTCCAGAAGTGGGTGTGGTTGGCTATACGGAAGATGAAGCAGTTGAGGCAGGATACGACGTTGATACAAGCCTATTTCCTCTTAGTGCAAACGGTAAAGCAATGGCCCATGGTGAAAAAACAGGCTTTGTAAAAATTGTGTTTGACAAAACCTATGGCGAGGTCTTAGGGGTTCATATTGTGGCTGGTCATGCCACGGATATGATTGCTGAAGCCACAGCATCCCTAGAACTTGAAGCCACAGTTCATGATTTGGCCAAGACGGTTCATCCGCATCCCACCCTTTCAGAAGTGGTAATGGAAGCGGCTCATGGAGCGGTAGGCAAGCCTATTCATGCCATCAAAAAATAAAGAAATATTATTGGTATAGCAAATGTTCATAGAATGGTTACCTTTTTTGCCCCCTTTATCTGTTATAATAGATAGAGAAATAAATCTAAAGTCCTGTTTGAACCACTGAACATAAGTGGTTTAACAAGAATAAAGGGCTTGGCTATCAGGAGTGACTAAAATGAAGAACATTGCAATACTAGGCTCTACGGGTTCAATTGGAACACAGAGTCTTGACATAATTGCGGATTATCCAGACGAATTTAAGGTGAAAGCCCTTAGTTGTCAGTCGAATATTAAGCTTATCAGAGAACAGGCAGAAATCTATAAACCTGAGCACATTGCTGTATTCTCAGATGAAGCCTATGAAACACTCATAAAAGAAGGGCTCTCATATCCGGTTCAGATTCATCGTGGTATGGAAGGCCTTCTTTATATTGCAAAACTTGAAGGTGTGGATATAGTCCTCACATCTGTGGTGGGGAATATAGCTTATTGCCAACGGTTGAAGCCATCAAGGCGGGAAAAGATGTGGCCTTGGCCAATAAGGAAACCCTTGTGACTGCAGGGTCTATTATAATGCCACTTGCAAAGAAGCACGGTGTGAACATCTTGCCTGTTGACAGTGAACACAGCGCCCTATTTCAAGCTTTACAGGGCAATCGCGTCAAAGACATTAGAAGACTCATACTCACGGCATCTGGTGGGCCTTTCAGAGGAAAAAGCCGAGAGGAACTGATTGATGTGAAGGCAAAGGATGCCTTGAAACATCCAAACTGGTCTATGGGTCAAAAGATAACTATTGATTCAGCAACCCTTATGAACAAGGGGCTTGAAGTTATTGAGGCCAAGTGGCTTTTTGATGTGGATGCTGATGAAATAGATGTGGTGGTTCATCCAGAGTCCATCATACATTCCATGGTTGAATATCATGATAGCTCAATTATGGCGCAAATGGGTCTTCCAGATATGAAGCTCCCTATAATATACGCACTGAATTACCCTGAAAGACTGGAAACAAAACTGGAAAGCTTAGATTTTACAAAAATGAATCAGTTGAATTTTCAAACACCAGACACACAGACCTTCCCATGTCTTGACCTTGCTTATAAGGCCCTGCGGCTGGCGGGACAATGCCAACAGTGCTAAACGCCGCCAATGAAGTTCTGGTTTACCAATATCTAAAAGGGGTGATTGGGTTTTATGATATACCCGATCGAATTGAAAAGCTTATGAGAGAGCATGAAAATATTCAAATGCCTACAATTGAGGATATTTTGAAAGTTGACAGTGAGACGCGACGTGCGGCTCTGAATATGCAAAAGAGGTGATTGTATGACAGCGATAGTTTTATCATCGTATTTGGTATGCTCGTGTTCATTCATGAGTTTGGACACTTTGCTACAGCAAAATTATCAGGCATTACGGTGCATGAATTTGCACTTGGAATGGGACCTAAAATATTTAGTTATCAGGGACAAGAAACTTTATATAGTCTAAGAGTCTTGCCTATCGGTGGCTATGTTCGCATGGAAGGGGAAGACGAAGAGTCTGACAAGGATGGGTCTTTCAGCAAGAAGAGTCCATGGAAGCGCCTTGCAGTTATTGCAGCGGGACCAATTATGAACTTTGTCCTTGCCATTGTGGTCATTACAGCCCTTTTTATGATGGATGGATTTCCAGTCAACACAATTGGAGAGCTGATTGATGGAGCGCCTGCTAAAGCGGCGGGACTTGAGGTCGGAGATGAAATAACAAGCATTGACGGACAAGCGGTGACATCATGGGATGATGTTGTGACAACCATTTCAGGGGCCGAGACGGATGATTTAAAGGTCACAGTCCTCAGGGGCGGTGTGGAAGAATCATTTACAATACAAGCCACAAAAGAAGAAGAGACAGGACGCCGAATTATTGGTATACGTCCCATGTTTAAAAAAGACATTTTACAGTCAATAAAATATGCTTTTATGGGTGTTTTTTTCACAATACAAGCCATTCTTCAGTATTTAGGATCACTCCTTATGGGGCAAGGCGACTTTTCTCAAGTGTCTGGTCCGGTGGGGATTTATAACGCTGTAAGCGAAGCCTCTCAAACAGGTCTGAAGAGTATTTTAAACATCACAGGACTGCTTTCAATCAACCTGGGTCTTATAAATCTACTGCCTTTTCCAGCGCTGGATGGAGGCCGAATCATATTTATTGGTCTGGAAATACTAAGAGGCAAGCCTATTGATCAAGAAAAAGAAGGCTTTGTTCACTTTATTGGTTTCGTGGTATTAATGACCCTTATGGTTCTACTGGTCATGAAAGACTTAAACATCGGAGGTTAGACATGTTAAGACGACAAACTAGACAAGTTATGGTCGGAAATGTCCCTGTTGGAGGTCATGCCCCGATCACGGTTCAGTCAATGACAAATACAGATACCAGAGATGTTGAAGCGACAGTGGACCAAATACTGAGACTCGAAGAAGCGGGTTGTGAAATTATTCGTGTGGCAGTGCCTGACATGGAGGCTGCCAAGAAACTGTCTCAGATTAAAAGTCAAATTCACATTCCACTTGTGGCAGACATACATTTCGACTACAAGTTGGCCCTTGAAGCCGTTAGGCAAGGTGTTGACAAACTCCGCATCAATCCTGGTAACATTGGAGACAAATCCCGTGTCATGGAGGTTGTTGAGGCGGCTAAGTCCGCAGGTATTCCTATAAGGATAGGGGTCAATGGGGGTTCGCTGGAAAAGCGACTCATTGAAAAGTACGGCAAGGTTTGCGCACCAGCACTTGTGGAGAGCGCTATGGAGCACATTAAACAACTCGAAGCCCTAGGGTTTTATGATATTATTGTGGCACTTAAGTCTTCTGACATTGAGCTGACCCTGGAAGCTTATAAAATGCTTGCAGATGAAGTGACGTACCCATTCCATATAGGGATCACAGAATCGGGTACAAAATTCAGGGGGACAATTAAATCTTCCATTGGTGTTGGAGCCCTTCTTCTAAATGGACTCGGAGACACCCTCAGAATTTCATTAACAGGTGATCCGGTGGAAGAGGTCAAGGTAGGACGAGAGATTTTATCATCAATGGGTATAAGAGAATTCGGAATTCGATTAATTTCTTGCCCAACCTGTGGACGATGCCAGGTGAATCTTGATAAAATAGCAAGTGAAGTGGAAAAACGCATAGAAAATATAGACAAATCGCTGACCTTAGCAGTTATGGGCTGTGCAGTCAATGGTCCAGGAGAAGCGAGGGAAGCTGATATAGGCATTGCATCCGGTCGTGGGGAAGCCCTCATTTTTATTAAGGGCGAGATCGTACGCAAGGTTAAAGAAGAAGAAATTGTTGATGCTTTAATGGAAGAAATAGAAAAAATGTAGGTGAGCTAATGTCTGAGATACAGACGGGGGGATTCAGCACGACTTTAAATGCGTGCCTGGGTCCAAGCGATATTTCAATCAAGGAAATAAAATATATAAAACAGCTGAAACAACTTCAGCTGTTTTTGAGACTGATGGTGAGGTGGATCCACAGTCGAGGGATAAGCTTTTGAGACAGGTCAAAACTGACCTTCCGCCAGTTGAGGACATAAAGATTTATGTGAGTTTTAACTGGCCAAAGAACAATGTGGACGAAGTCGTGGAAAAGTACTGGCCGACGGTGATCTGGATGACATCTAAAATATGTCCAGGTCTTAATGGCATGCTTAAAGAAATGCGACCTGAACTAAAACGGGAACCCTGGAGATTCATATGCCAGATGAATTTTCCATACGACAATTGCGCCAAAAAAACTGTGAAAAATTGATCAGCCAGCAAATCCAAAGAGAACTGGACTTATCTCTTGGTGTTGAACTTATATATGACCATGCCCGTCATGAAAGTCACATGATTCAATTTGAAGAGAATAAACAAACAAAGGCACGACAAGCCATGGAGACAGCCAAAGTTGAACGTCAGAAGAACATATCAGAGCAGTCAAGCAAACCAGCCCAGGGTGGAGGTGGCGGCTTTGGTGGTGGAGATGGTGGATTTTCTAAACGTAAAGCACCTAAGGAGAAGCCAGCCCACGTTATATATAGACGTGAAATCAAACGTTCGCCTGTTCCGATTAAGGGCAATATGGAAGAAGAGTCTATTGTCTGCTATGAAGGCAAGGTGTTTGAAAAAGACACAAGAGAACTCCGAAGTGGGAAAAAGCTCATTTCTTTTGCTATAACAGACTACACATACTCGATAAACTGCAAAATATTTGCCAAGCCTGAAGAGGCGGAAGAACTGGAAAATGCCATAAAAAAAGGTGTTTGGTATAAGGTTGAAGGCAATATACGCTACGACTCCTTTGAAAAAGAACTTATGATGTTTGTCATGAATATCAATGAAGGCAAGGTCGAGAAACTGAGAATGGACAATGCGGAAGAAAAACGTGTTGAACTCCATATGCATACCAATATGTCAGATATGGATGGTGTGGCATCGGTTAAAGAGCTGGTAGCCACTGCTGATCGGTGGGGTCATAAGGCTGTTGCTATTACAGACCACGGTGTCCTTCAAGCCTTCCCCGATGGCATGCATGCTTCGGATGGAAAAGATATAAAAGTCCTTTATGGTGTTGAAGGCTATCTATTCAATGACGATGCCCAGGTTATAAAAAAGACCAATGACAAAGATATGAAACAAACCTTTGTCGTTTATGACATTGAAACCACGGGTTTGTCATTTAAACACGACATGATTACGGAAATCGGTGCTGTAAAGGTAAAGAATGGTGAAATTATAGATTCTTATAGTGCCCTTGTTAATCCAGAAAGACCTATACCGGCTAAAATTGTTGAAAATCACAGGCATTACAGATGACATGGTGGCAGATAAGCCTAAAATTGACCAAGTTCTTCCTGGTTTTTAGACTTTGTGGGTGACAGTCCGGTAGTGGCTCATAACGCCAGTTTTGATGTGAGCTTTATCAAGGCACAAGCAGACAAGTTGGGTTTACCATTTGAACCTGTTGTTCTGGATACCCTAACGCTTGCTCGACTGCTTCTTAAAGATATGAAGCGACACAAGCTCAACCAGGTGGCAAAAAAGTTAAAAATAAAACTTGAAAACCACCATAGGGCTGTAGACGATGCCATGGCCACTGCAAAAATATTCTGTCGATTCATTTCCATGCTGGATGACATGGGCATCACCGACATGGATGGCATCAATGAACTGGGTCTTGAAGAACTGGACTATAAGAGTGCTGAAACCTATCATGTGATAATTCTTGTGAAGAATCAGAGGGGACTAAAGAGTCTTTATAACCTCGTGAGTCACTCGAACACGAAGACCTTCTACAGAAGGCCGAGGATTCCTAAGTCTCTACTGTCCAAGTACAGGGAAGACTTTATCATTGGTTCGGCATGTGAAGCTGGAGAGCTTTTTAGGGCTATACTTTCCAATAAAACGGAAGAGGAAATTGAAGCTGTTGCCAAATATTATGATTATCTTGAAATTCAACCAGTTGGCAACAACAATTTTATGATAGATAAGGGAATTGCCAAAGATGAAGAGGAACTTCGTGACATGAACCGTTATATAGTTTCTCTTGGTGAAAAACTTGATATTCCAGTTGCTGCAACAGGGGATGTCCACTTCCTCAACCCTGAGGATGAAGTTTACAGACGAATTATTATGGCGGGCAAAGGGTTTTCAGATGCTGATAATCAGCCGCCCCTATACTTCAGAACCACGGATGATATGCTAAGAGAGTTCAGTTATCTTGGCGTTCAAAAGGCCCATGAGGTTGTTATCGGTGTACCAAATAAAATTGCTGACAGCATTGATGAAATCCTTCCAATTCCTAAGGAGACTTATCCACCACGTATTGAAGGATCAGACGAAGAGCTTAGGGAAATGTGTTTCAAAAAAGCCAGAAGCATTTATGGAGATGACCTTCCAGAAATCGTTGAAGAACGTCTGGAAGCGGAACTGAATTCCATTATTAGTAATGGATATTCTGTTATGTATATCATTGCTCAAAAGCTTGTTGTTAAATCTCTTGAAGACGGTTATCTTGTTGGGTCGCGTGGTTCCGTAGGGTCATCTTTTGCGGCAACCATGTCAGACATCACTGAAGTTAACCCACTGCCGCCACACTATGTTTGTAAAAACTGCAAGCACTCGACTTTTTATTACAGATGGCAGCATCGGTTCAGGTGTCGATTTGCCTGATCGAGACTGTCCGGAGTGTGGAACGGCTTATACAAAAGAGGGACATGACATACCATTTGCGACCTTCCTTGGTTTCGATGGTGACAAGGAACCCGATATTGACCTTAACTTCGCCGGCGTGTATCAGGCCACATCACATAAATATACAGAAGAACTCTTTGGTACGGGCTATGTCTATAAGGCAGGCACCATTGGTACCATTGCAGAGAAAACCGCCTTTGGTTATGTAAAGAAATACTTTGAAGAGCGGGGTATAGAAAATGTCAACAATAAGGAAATTATACGTCTAGCCCAGGGCTGTACTGGAATCAAAAGGACATCAGGTCAGCATCCTGGTGGGATCATGGTTATTCCTGACTATAAGGAAGCGTCAGATTTCACACCGATACAGTATCCTGCAAACGATGTGAACTGTGGTGTTTTAACAACCCACTTTGATTATCATTCTATTTCAGGACGTATACTAAAGCTTGATATACTGGGACACGACGTTCCGACCATCATTCGTCAACTGGAAGACATCACTGGGGTCAACATTTTTGATGTGCCCCTAGATGATCAAGAGACAGTTAAGATATTTACGACCATCGATTCTTTAAATATTCTCGATAAAGATTATCCTCTGGATATTGGATCGTTGGGGATTCCAGAGTTTGGAACCCGATTTGTTCGTCAAATGCTTGATGATACTAAACCATCAACCTTTGCTGATCTGGTTCGTATTTCTGGTCTGTCGCACGGTACGGATGTGTGGTTGAACAATGCACAGGACCTTGTAAGAAACGGGACTGTCGAAATCAAAGACGTTATTTCAACCCGTGATGATATCATGGTGTATCTAATGTATCAGGGTCTGCCGCCAATAAAGGCCTTCACAATTATGGAGAAGGTTCGTAAAGGCAAGGGTCTGACCGAAGAAGATATTGCCCTTATGAAGGAAAACAATGTGCCGGAGTGGTATATTTGGTCATGTGAACAGATCAAGTACATGTTCCCAAAAGCCCATGCCGTTGCATATGTAATGATGTCTTTTAGAATTGCTTACTTTAAAGTGCACTATCCACTGGCCTTCTATGCGACCCATTATGGTATTAAGGTGGACGACTTTGATGCTCACTTGTTCTGTCAGGGCAAGGCGGCTGTTGCAGCCAAAATGAGAGAACTGGAAGCTATGGACATGAATATGTCAAAGAAGGAACAAGACCTTTATACAATTCTTGAGATTGTTAGAGAAATGTATGCCCGTGGCTATGAATTCCTTAAGGTAGATCTATACCAGTCTGATGCAACACAGTTTAAAATTGTCGATGGAAAAATCCTGCCACCATTCCAAGCCCTTCAAGGTGTTGGAGAAAACGCTGCAAGAGCCCTTGTTGAGGCTGTGAAAATGGGAGAAATACTTTCTATTCAGGACTTGAGAACAAAGTCTAAGGCAACCAAAACAGTTATAGAGGCTTTACGTGAACATGGATGTATGGAAGGTTTACCAGAGGACAATCAGCTGTCACTCTTCGGTATTTAGAAGCTTTGCGACTTATTTTACGCCGGGTTGTGATTCAAAGAAAGACCGTGTGCTAGAGGGTGCATATATTATATGTAGACACTTGTCAAACCTCATTTGCATAGTTTTCCAACCTATGTTATACTTTTATAGGACAAACAAGAAAGATCAGTGAAGAAGAGTGGGCCGCTAGCCCACTCTTTTGTAATGGTATGGCTAAAATGTAAGAAGGATCAGGGCAATTTATTTAGAAAAAACCATATCGTGATGGATTTTTTTGGTTTAAATTGGTTTTAAATAGGGTCTATTATACCCATTAGGCGTTTGTAATATGACAGCTTCACGTCATCACTACAGCATATATAGAATTTTACAGTATTAAGATCTATATATGCTATAGTGATGACCTTTAAGTGATATTTAGCAAGTCGCTTAGCCATAAGCACTGCATCTTATTTGCACGTGACAGTAGAACAATTTAATAAAAAATTTAATAAAGGAGGTAAATCTACATGAAGAGAAGAAAAGGCAGTAAAAAAAGAGTGGTTGAACTTGTTCGTGAATTGATTGAGGGATACTGCACAGAAAATGACCTTGAGATTGTAGACATTGAGTTCGTTAAAGAAGGTCCCCACAGATACCTTCGCATCATAATCGATAAAGAAGATGGCATTGGTCTTGACGACTGCGGTCTTGTTAGCAAGTTTCTTAATAAGAAGCTTGATGAAGTCGATCCTATTGAAGAAAACTATTTTCTTGAAGTCACATCACCAGGCGTTGAACGTCAACTAAAAAAAAGATGAAGACTTTGAAAAATATGCTGGCAAGCAAGTTCAGGCCAATCTATTTCAGCCAATTGATGGTGAAAAGGTTATTCAGGGTAAGCTTATCGGTTTAAAAGATAATAAAATCATTCTTGAAAGAGATGATTCTAGTACAGTTGATATTCCCAAATCAAAAGCGGCGGTCGTTAAGCTGCTTGTTACTTTCTAACCAGGGCTTTTAGTTGCATAAGCAGCAAAGGCCTAGTTGTATTTGATTACAATAAAGGAGGCGCATAAAGTGAAAGCTGAATTGTTTGAAGCGCTAGAGCAAATCGAAAAGGAAAAAGGCATAAGCAAAGAAATCCTTCTTGAAACGATGGAAGCAGCTCTTATTACTGCATTTAAGAAAAACTTCGGTTCGTCACAGAATGTACGTGTTCATATCGATTCTGAATCCGGCGAATTTCAGGTTTTCTCATTAAGAGAAGTTGTGGAAGAGTCTATGGATGATTTCACTGAAATTTCACTTGACGAAGCAAGACTTGAAAATCCAAACTATGAAATTGGCGATTTTGTTGAAGAAGAAGTTACACCACGTAACTTTGGACGTATTGCAGCACAGACTGCAAAGCAGGTGGTTGTACAAAGACTGCGTGAAGCTGAAAGATCAATCGTATTCGATGAGTTTAGCAACCGTGAATCTGAAATCATAAATGGTCAGGTTCAAAGAATGTCAAAGGGTACAATCTATATTAACCTAGGCCGTACTGAGGCCATCCTACTGCCTTCTGAGCAAATTCCTGGTGAAACATACGGCCAGGCTCAAAGGATTAAGTCTTTTATCGTTGAAGTTAAGAAGACACCAAAAGGGCCACAGGTTCTTGTTTCAAGAACGCATCCAGGTCTTGTGAAAAGACTATTTGAACTGGAAGTGCCTGAGATTTATAACGGTGAAGTCGAAATTAGATCTATCTCCCGTGAAGCGGGTTCAAGAACAAAGATCGCTGTTTATTCACCGCTTGAAGACATTGATCCAGTTGGATCGTGCGTTGGTCAAAAAGGCGTTCGTGTTCAGTCTGTTGTCAATGAACTTGGTGGCGAGAAAATCGACATCATCAAGTGGAGTGAAGATCCAGCAGAATTTATTTCTAACTCTCTTAGCCCATCAAAGGTTGAGCGCGTTGAAGTGAAAGAAGATGAAAAAAGTGCCCTTGTTGTCGTACCAGACTACCAACTGTCTCTTGCCATTGGTAAAGAGGGGCAGAATGCCCGCCTAGCGGCTAAGTTGACAGGCTGGAAAATTGACATCAAGAGTGAAACTCAGTATGAAGAATACCTTGAACAACTGGAAAATATGCCAGAAGAGCCAGAAACAGAAGCTGTTGAAGAAAATGATCTTCCAGTGGAAGACACAGGTCTAGAGGTTGACACTGAGGATGTTATCGAAAACACTGAAGTGACTGATCTTCCAGAAGATTTGGAAGATGAGATCCTTGAATAGAGAGGCTAGGGATTCCCATGCAAAAGAAGAAAATACCACTTCGTAAATGCGTTGGATGCAATGAACAAAAGCCGAAAAAGGAATTGATCCGCATCGTACGTAACAAAGACGGCGAAATGAGTGTGGACTTCACAGGCAAGGCTCACGGTCGAGGGGCATACATCTGCCACGATGTGGACTGTCTGAAGAAGGCTGAGAAGAAAAAATCTCTTAACCGCGCATTTAGTTGTGAAGTGGATCAGGAAATTTTTGAGAAACTCTATAAGGAGCTTGAAGCCATGATAAATAATAAGTTCTTATCACTTTTGGGCTTTGCGCATAAGTCTAGAAACCTTGTAACAGGTGAAGACACATGCAGAATGAACATTAAAAAGGATGCCATTAAACTGCTTTTTATAGCAGGGGATGCATCTGACAATACAAAAGATCGTTTTTTACATCTATGCAAAAGCAGAAATATTCCGGTACGGATTATAGAAGATAGAGACACTCTTTCTTCAGCAATAGGCAAGGTGAACCGAACTGTTTTCGGGGTCACCGACCAAAAATTTGCCGAGGAGATGCTCAAAGCTTTGGATGCGTAGATGACACGTAGAATTTCCGGAGGTGAGCGAATTGTCCAAAACTCGTATTTACCAACTCGCAAAAGATTTAGGCGTTTCCAGCAAGGAAATGATAGAAAAGCTCAAAGAATTTGATATTGAAGTGGCAAATCACATGAGCGCACTTGATGATGACGAAGCTGAACTGATCACAGAATTTTATTCTGGTGGCGATAAAGCTGAAGAAGCTGTCGTTGAAGAAGATGAAGAAGATTTTGATGATGATTCAGAAGAGAGTCAAGCGGCTCGTGATCGTCTGAAAATTGACCTTCAAGCCATTGAAGATGAAGAGTTCGAAAAGAAAGAACGCAATATTAAAAAAGTCAAAAATCTAAAAAAGAAAAGAAAACAAAAGCGTGGCAAGTATAAGCAAGAGCATCAAGCTGCTGAAAAGGCTGAAGCTGAAAGCGGTGTAATCCGTGTAGGAGATACAATCATGGTATCTGACCTGGCTGAAAAGCTTGGTAAGCAAGCCAATCAACTGATTGTGAAGCTTATGCAACTTGGCGTAATGGCTGCAGTGAATGAAGAAATTGACTTTGAAACGGCTGAACTTCTGGCAACGGATTTCGGTCTTGAAATTGAAAAGAAAAAGCCATTGATGATGTGGATCTGTTTAACCTGGATCAAGATGACCCGGTTGAGTCTCTTAAGAAGAGAGCCCCAGTTGTAACAGTAATGGGTCACGTTGACCACGGTAAGACATCACTTCTTGATGCTATCCGTTCATCAAAGGTTGCAGACGCCGAAGCTGGCGGAATCACACAGCATATTGGTGCATCTGAAGTTGTACACAATGGTGAAAAAAATTGTATTCCTAGATACACCGGGTCATGAGGCGTTTACAACTCTTCGTGCGCGTGGTGCAAAAGTTACAGATATTGCCATTCTGGTTGTTGCAGCTGATGATGGTGTTATGCCTCAGACAATCGAGGCCATTGACCATGCCAAGGCAGCAGGTGTTCCGATAATTGTTGCTATTAACAAAATTGATAAAAACAATGCCAACCCAGATCGCGTAAAGCAAGAGCTTTCTGAGCGTGGTATTCTTATTGAAGAGTGGGGCGGCGACGTCATTTCAGTTCCAGTGTCTGCACTGAAACGTGAAGGCATCGATGAACTGCTTGAAAATGTACTTCTAGTTGCTGAAATGCAGGAACTAAAAGCAAACCCTGATCGTCCAGCGGTGGGCACGATCATTGAAGCCAAAGTGGAAAAAGGCCGTGGTACTGTAACGTCTGTTCTTATTGAAAAAGGTCAGATGAAAATTGGTGACTCGGTTATTGCAGGTACGACTTACGGACGTATTCGTGCTATGCACAACCATGTAGGCAAACAAATTAAAGAAGTTGGACCAGCATCGGCAGTGGAAATTATGGGACTGAACGAAATTCCGCAAGCTGGTGACAAGCTATATGTTGTTAGTGATGACAGACTGGCTAGAACCATTGCAGAAAAACGTGCGGCGGATATGCGTCAGAACAACCTGTCTGAAACAAAGCATATTTCTCTTGAAGATCTATTTGCTCAGATTCAAACAGGGGAAGTTCAAGACCTGAACATTATCATCAAGGCAGATGTACATGGCTCTGTAGAAGCCCTTCGCGGTTCTTTACTAAAACTTTCTAATGAGGAAGTTAAAGTCAATATCATCCATGCTAATGTTGGTACTGTAACGGAATCTGATATTCTACTGGCATCTGCATCAAATGCTATTATTATTGGCTTTAATGTACGTCCTGCTACAGCTGTTAAGAATATGGCTGAACGTGAAGCGGTGGAGCTAAAAACTTACCGTATCATTTACAATGCTATTGACGACATTGAGAAAGCAATGACGGGTATGCTTGCACCTGAATACAAAGAAGTTGTTCTGGGCCATATCGAAGTTCGTGATACGTTCAAGGTGCCTAATGTTGGCGTAATCGCAGGCGGTTATGTTAAAGAGGGTAAAGTTGTTCGTAACGCACAAATTAGACTGGCGCGTGAAGGCATTGTTGTTCACGAAGGCAAAATTGCATCCCTAAGAAGATTTAAAGACGATGTAAAAGAAGTTGCTACAGGCTACGAATGTGGTATCAGTATAGAGAACTACAATGATATCAAAGAAGGCGATATCATCGAAGCATTTATTATTGAGGAAATTCCACGCGGATAGTCTTTCATAAAGAGGTGATCTAAGTGAGTAAACCTAGAAGCAAAAGAATCTCTGAAGAGATTAGAAAAATTGTAGCGGAAGTTATTCGAAATGACATTAAGGATCCTCGCGTATCTAAAATGGCTACGGTAACTGGTGTGGAAACAACACGTGACCTACGCTATGCTACAATATATGTCAGCGTATTTGATGACGATGACATGAAGCAAAAAACAATTGAAGGTCTGAATCGAGCGAAAGGATTTGTCCGTCGTGCTATTGGTGATCAACTGGATGTGCGTTACACGCCAGAACCAATTTTCAAGCTTGACGAATCTATAGAGAATGCGATTCACCTGTCAAAAATAATTCGTGAAGTTCAACCGGAAGCCCCGCAAGAGGCTGAAGAAGATCAAGTCGAGGATGAAGAGGATGAAGAATAATCCGTTAAAATCATTTGATATTACGGAGACGTCCATAGTTATCCTGCCGCATATCAGTCCGGATGGAGACACACTGGGTTCGGCTTTGGCACTTTATGAATATTTGAGAGCAAATAATGAAAGGGTTTGGATTGTCTTAGATGATCCAATCCCTTTCAATCTCAATTTCTTAAATGTGCCGGCAATATCTGAAAAGGCGTTCACGGAAAAAAATATCAAACCCGACCTCCTATTTTGTGTAGATTCCAGTGATCTTGGTCGCCTGGGGGCGCGCCAAGACATGCTTCGAAGCGCTGGAACGACGATCAATATTGATCATCATAAAACAAATATCAATTATGCTGACCATAATGTTGTTGATGCTGAAGCGTCATCAACGGGTGAACTTATGTATGAATTGATTGTGGATGCTGGAGGGAAGATAACAAAAGAAATTGCTCAGGCAGTCTATGTAGCTATTTCTACAGATACGGGCAGTTTTAAGTATTCCAATACAAGTGCGAAAACTATGAAGATCTCAGGTGCATTGATTGATGCAGGTGTTGATCTCAACTATATAAATACAGAACTTTACCAGAATAAACCCTTAGAGAAAATTCTGGTTTTAAAAGCGGCTATGAAAAATATGCGACTGATTGATGACGGTAAATTGGCGGTCACTTATGTCAGTTTTGAAGACATGAAGGCCTTTGGGATTGAAACCCTGGACACAGATGGTATCTCTGAATTTTCAGGGACATACATGGTGTTGAAGTGGTCATTCTTCTCAAGGAGAAAGAGCGTAATGTCTTTAAGGGAAGTTTGAGGTCTAAGTATGACTTTGATGTGGCCAAATTATCGCTAGCCTATGGTGGCGGCGGTCATACCAAGGCTGCTGGACTGACTATATATGGTGAACTTGAACCTTCTATAGATAGACTTGTCGCAACCTACTTTGAAATGGTGGGATAATATGCAGGGAGTATTAAATATAATTAAACCTCCACATATGACATCACACGATGTCGTGGCAATAGCAAGGCGATGCTTGGGGACTAAGAAAATTGGTCATACAGGAACCCTTGACCCAATGGCAGCGGGCGTTCTTCCTATTTGTGTGGGACGGGCGACCAAAATTGTCGATCTCATTCAGGATGATAAAAAGACCTACCGGTGTGAATTGACACTTGGCGCTGTCACTGATACCCAAGATGTTTGGGGTCAAGTTCTGGAACGTTTTGACTATCAAGGTGTTACAGAAGAAGACGTTAAAGTCGCTGCGAAGAAGTTCATTGGCGAAATTGACCAGGTGCCACCCATGTATTCAGCTCTTAAGGTCAATGGAAAAAAACTTTACGAGCTTGCACGTGAAGGGGTCACCGTGGAGAGAAAATCAAGGCGTAGAACCATTTACAATATAGATTTCTTAAGAATGACAGGCAATAAGGTGTGGCTGGATGTGGAGTGTTCGAAGGGGACTTATATCCGCACACTTTGTCACGATATAGGCCACTTGCTTGGTTGTGGTGCCCATATGTCCTTTTTATTAAGAACTGCGACAGGTATATTCAATTTGGACAACGGCGTCGAAGTGGAAATGCTTCACCGCATGAAAAACAATCCTGACTTAATAGATAAACATATGCTTTCGGTGGATAAGGCCCTGGCAAAGCTTCCAGCAGCCAGCGTTCCAAAGTCCATTGAATCAAAACTAAAAAATGGTGTGCGTTTAGACTTGTCAGGGTATTGTCCAAGTGAAGCAAAGGTCCAGGATCAGCTTGTTCGGGTTTATATCGAAGACGAATTTCTAGGCACTGCAAGGTGTCGGTCTGTTGACCCATTTGATGTTAAAATGGAAAAACTCTTCAATATATAACAATGTCAAAGTCTAGACAATGATGTACTTACGATGGTCTAGCAAAGTCAGGTGATGAAATGGAAATCATTCGAGATATTAGTGAACTCTCTAAAGTGACGGATAATACAGGCGTTGCCCTAGGAACCTTTGACGGGCTGCATATCGGTCATCAAGAAGTCATAAGAACGATGATTTTGAATTGTCAAAGACGTAATCTTAAAAGCTGTGTGTTTACATTTGCAAACCACCCACGGGCGGTGACAACTGCAGGTGGAGCACCGCCAAGAATCCTATCCCTTGATGATAAAATAAAACTTTTAGAGTCTTATGGTGTGGATATATTGGTCCTTTTAAAGTTTGATAAAAGCTTATGAGTATACCGGCAGATGAGTTTGTACGCGATATACTTATACATGGTTTAAATATTAAATATTTGACGGTGGGATTTGACTTCAGATTTGGAAAAGGTGCCAAGGGCAATGTTGATTTGTTGCGGGCTTATTCTGAAGATGGTCACTATGCAGTGGATATAGTCGAGCCCATAGAAAATGAAGGGGAAAAAATCAGTTCCTCAATTATACGTGAGCAACTTATGGATGGTCGCGTGGAAGATGTCAACCGGCAACTTGGAAGGCATCATCATGTTAGTGGAGAAGTTGTGAAAGGCAAGCGGTTAGGCAATAAAATTGGTTATCCAACGGCCAATCTTAAAATTTCAGCCAATATGACCTTGATTAAGCCAGGGGTTTATGTGACAAAGACGACAGTCAGAGACACGGTTTATTATAGTGTGTCAAATGTGGGCTACAACCCGACCTTTGACCAAAATAGATTCAATTTGGAAACCTATATACTGGACTTTGATAATGACATATATGGTGAAATCATCACTGTGGAGTTTTACACTCGAATTCGTGATGAAATTAAGATGGAATCCCTAGATCAACTGGTCCAGTACATCAAAAAAGATGTGGGCTACACAAGGGAATACTTTAATATATAATTTTGATATTAAAAGAAAACTTTAATATGGCACATTTACAATCTCATGTAATTGTGATAAAATTGCTCTGGTAACCCTGTGCTGTGTCTGTCGATGACACCAACGATCCACACGGCACTTGGCAAAGTATAAAACTATGGAGGTGTAGTCATATGGTAATGACTAAAGAACAAAAACTAGAAATCATCAAAGAGTACGGTACTAAAGAAGGCGATACTGGTTCACCAGAAGTTCAGGTAGCACTACTGACTTTCAGAATCAACCACCTAAACAGTCACCTAAAGACTCATAAGAAGGACCACCACTCAAGAAGAGGTCTTCTAAAGATGGTAGGTCAGCGTCGTCGTCTTCTTAACTTTATCATGAAGAACGATATCGAGCGTTACAGAAATCTAATCGCTCGTCTAGGCCTAAGAAAGTAATGAAAGCTATAGAGCGGGTGTTCCCGCTCTATTCTTTTACAAAAATGACTAAGTCCCAGGTCTGGAATGATCCACCATCATAACTTGATTGTGAAATGAATTGTGGTGATTGATCAGTTCAGACATGTGGCGCAGTGCGCATTAAGATCGAATAGGACTTGAATCTGCAATCCCCTGTTATTCCATATGATGAATGACAGGTACAATAGACTTGTGCAGGTTGGTGCTATGGGGTCAAAATGTCTGCTGAAACAGTATTATTGGTAGCGTTGAGTATGGCTGGGATATGCCCAGATGCTCATGATATGGGAACTGCGGAATCATTTATATTGTCCTACTTTAGAATGCATCAGCGTTCGGCTGGTGGATTTTAAAAGTAGGATGAGTTCCGTAGTATGCCCAATTGAATTAGGAGGTACTCATGGAAAGAGTTATTAAAACATTCCAAACGGAAATTGCTGGTAGATCACTGGAAGTAGAAGTTGGTAAAATCGCAAATCTGGCAAATGGTTCTTGTGTCGTTAAGTATGGTGATACGCACGTTCTTGTTACGGCTACAATGTCAGGCGCTCGTGAAGGCATCGATTTCTTCCCACTTAGTGTAGAATTTGAAGAAAAACTATACTCAGTTGGTAAAATCCCTGGTGGATTCTTAAAGCGTGAAGGTCGTCCAAGTGAGAAGGCTGTTCTTGCAGCACGTCTTATTGATAGACCAATCCGTCCTCTATTCCCAGATGGGTTTAAGAATGAAGTACAAGTTATTGCAACAATTATGTCAGTAGAGCAGGACAATGCACCAGAAATGGCTGCAATGCTAGGATCATCTATTGCTCTATCTATTTCAGATATTCCATTCCATGGCCCAACAGCGTCTGTTACAGTTGGTCTTGTGGACGGAGAATACGTTATTAACCCAACAGTGGAACAGCGTGAAGCGTCTTCTCTAAACCTGATCGTATCTGGTACACGCGATGCGGTTGTAATGGTTGAAGCAGGTGCTGATGTTCTATCTGAATCAGAAATGCTTGAAGCCATCATGTTCGGTCATGATGAAATCAAGAAAATCATTGCCTTCATCGATTCTATCGTGGAAGCTATTGGCAAGGAAAAGCAAGAGTTCGTTCCGCCAGAAGAAAATGAAGACCTTAAAGCTAAGGTTGTTGAGTGGTTAACGCCTAAAATGGATGTTGCTGTTCGTGAACCAGGCAAAAAAGAAAGAAATGTTGCTCTAAGTGCTCTAAAAGATGAACTTGTTGCGGCATTTGAAGAAGAACATGAAGAAGAGATGGGTTTTGTTAAAAGCCTGTTCAAGACAGTTGAAAAAGACGTTGTTCGTAAAATGATCACGGAAGAGGGCGTTCGTCCTGATGGTCGTGGCATTACAGATATTCGTCCTGTTTCTGCTGAAATTGGTCTTCTACCAAGAACGCATGGTTCTGGTTTATTCACAAGAGGTCTAACACAAGCGCTTTCTATTGCAACGCTTGGTGCTCTTGGTGAAGCACAGCGTATTGATGGTCTTGATGACACTGAGTCTAAGCGCTGGATGCACCACTATAACTTCCCACCATTCTCAGTGGGCGAGACTGGTTTTGCTCGTGTAAATCGTCGTGCAATCGGTCACGGTGCTCTTGGTGAAAGAGCCCTAGTTCCTGTTCTTCCAAGTGAAGAGGACTTCCCGTATACAATCCGTGTTGTATCTGAAGTTGTTACTTGTAATGGTTCAAGTTCACAGGCTTCTATCTGTGGTACATCTCTAGCACTTATGGATGCTGGTGTGCCAATCAAGGCGCCTGTTGCTGGTATTGCTATGGGTCTTATCAGTGAAGGTCAAAACATCTCTATCCTATCTGATATTCAGGGTATGGAAGATGCTCTTGGTGATATGGACTTTAAAGTGGCTGGTACAACAGAAGGTATCACAGCTCTTCAAATGGATATTAAAATTGATGGCCTACCAAGAGAAATCATGGAAAAGGCACTTGAACAAGCCCGTCAGGTCGTCTGTTCATCCTAGGCAAGATGACTGAAGTTATTGAAGCGCCTAAGGAAGAAATGTCACCTTACGCTCCGCGTGTTATTTCAATGCGTATCAACCCAGACAAGATCCGCGACGTTATTGGACCTGGTGGTAAGATTATTACTAGACTGACAACTGAGCATAACTGTAAGATTGACATCAACGATGAAGGTCTTGTACTGATCACTGCTGAAGATGGTGCTGGTGGAGAAGGTTGCCGTCAGGAAATCGAAATGATCACTAAAGACATCGAAGTGGGCACAATTTACACAGGAAAAATTACAAGAATCATGGACTTCGGTGCATTTGTTGAAGTTCTTCCTGGTAAAGAAGGTCTGGTTCATATTTCACAGCTGACTGTAGAAAGACTTGAAAAAATCAGTGACAAGTTCAGCGTTGGTGATGAGCTTCAAGTTAAGTGCGTTGAAATTGATGGACAGGGTCGTGTGAACCTATCTCGTCAAGTTCTTCTTGAAGGCGGACGTCCTTACGAGCCTAAAAAGCCAAGTGGCAACAGAGGTGGCGGAAGAGACAGAAACAACCGTCGTCCAAGACGTGACTAATTAATAGGATCAATCAAGCCTTTAAATAATTGAAATGAAGCCCGAAATTTGAGGAGACTCATATTTCGGGCTTTGATTGTTTACAGACAAGTTCATTTTGCGATGGTTGATATTCGTAAATATATTATGTAAACAAATTAACAAATAAGTGACATATTGAAACTTACGGGTGTCAATCGAGCAAAATACCTTTATAATAGTAAGGTAGGCTCTTATTTGAAAATGGCTAGAGATATAGGGATATGCGGTTAGTGCATGTCATAAATATATTTGAATAGGGCCTGAAATTATTTAGCCAACGACAACTTTATGCATTCATTAGGTTTAATGGAGCTAAAGTTCAATGCGTTTAGAATAGAGGATGAAATACGAATGTATGAAACTTTGAAACTTGATAATGGAATTAAAGTGATTGCCCATCCGATTAGCGGGCATAGATCAATTTCCATTGGTATTTGGATTAAGACAGGCTCCATACTGGAAACCCCCGAAAATAATGGTGTTTCACATTTTATTGAGCACATGCTTTTTAAAGGAACAAATACAAGAACTGCAAAGGATATTGCCATGCAGGTGGACGGTCTTGGGGGAGAGCTCAATGCCTTTACCAGCAAAGAATGTACCTGTTTTTATGCCAGAGTTCTTGATGACCACACAGCCATTGCTGTGGACATATTAAACGATATGCTTCAAAATTCCAAATTTGATAATGAAGATATGCGCAAGGAAAAAATGATTATACTGGATGAGATCTTCATGTATGAAGACTCACCTGAGGACTTGGTCTATGATATATTGTCAGATCTGATTTTTAAAGACCATCCTCTGGGGCGTCCAATTTTGGGGTCAGAGTCATCCTTAAAGGGACTTACAAAGGCATCGGTCATTGAGTATATGCAGCAGACATATACGGCGGATCAATGGTGATCGCCGTTGCAGGACATTACGAAAAAGAAAGTCTTTTCGAGCTGCTCAATAAGACTTTTGGAAAAGCCAAAGTCAAGATGTCTTCAAACAAAACCATAGAGAAGCCTCAATTTCATAGGGGATGGGTTCATAGATGGAGAGATATTGAACAAGTCCATCTCAATATTGGTTATAAGGGGATTCCTTTTGAACATGAGGATGCCTATGCTTTACTCATTCTCAATAACATTATTGGCGGCAGTACAAGCTCTAGACTTTTCCAGGTTGTTCGTGAAGATCACGGCCTAAGTTATTCGGTATATTCTCATCCAAGCTTTTATGAGGCCATGGGACTGCTTTCGGTCTATGCGTCTATGAACCCGGAGAATTTGGATCAAATTGTGGAGATTATGCTAGATATTCTATCTGATTTTGCCAGTGGGTCTATCACTGATGAGGAAATAAGACAGTCTAAAGAACAGCTCAAGGGCAGCTATATATTAGGGTTAGAAGGCACAGAGAACATCATGAACATGATGGGTAAATCCGTATTATTCACAGACCGTGTGAAATCCACTGAAGAGGTGCTTGAGAAGATTGACACCACTTCACCGGATCGTATACGTGAACTGGCTATAGAAATCCTTACATCAGACCAAATGGCTCTAGCGACCGTTGGGAAAATTGATGATGCAGTTGTGGAAAAAATTTATAAAAAATTTGACGACTTGAAGGGCAACGTTAAAAGTAAATAGAGATTCATCGCTTCAGGAGGACACAATGAAAGTAAAAATTATTAACAAGTCAGATTTAACACTTCCAAAATACGAAACCCTTGGTTCGGCAGGAATGGACTTGCTAGCAAATGTTGAAACACCAATGACACTACAACCTATGGAGCGGAAACTTGTTCCTACAGGTCTATTTATTGAAATTCCTGAGGGCTATGAAGGTCAGGTCCGCCCAAGAAGCGGTCTGGCTATTAAGCATGGTATCACTCTAATAAACTGCGTGGGAACCATTGACAGTGACTACAGAGGAGAACTTTGCATTCCGATGGTTAATTTAGGAAGTGAGGCCTTTGAAATTAAAAAAGGTGACCGTGTGGCTCAGCTTGTTATTTGTGAGTACAAGAGAGTGGAACTTGTTGAAGTGGAGGAAATTACAGAATCAGATAGAGGCCATGGCGGTTTTGGCTCAACTGGTGTGAACTAGGAGGACCTTATGGGGATTATCGTACAAAAATACGGCGGTACATCTGTGTCGACGGAATCGTCTCGACAAAAAGTGGCTAAGAATGCCATAAGTGCTTTCAATGTAGGCCATCAGGTGGTTGTGGTTGTTTCTGCAATGGGTCGCAAAGGGGCCCCTTATGCAACAGACACTTTAATTGGCTTATATAAAGAAGTCATCAATGAACATGCAACAAGGGAACTAGACCTCCTGATGAGTTGTGGGGAAACCATATCGGCCACAGTTATGGCGGGAACAATTCGGGCACACGGTGTTGACAGTGCTGCAATTACAGGATTTCAGGCCGGTATTGTAACAGATGATATTCACGGAGATGCCAATGTGATTGAAGTGAAGACTGATAAAATTCTTCACCACCTTAAAGCCAATCGAATTGTGGTTGTGACCGGTTTTCAAGGCATCACAAGCTCAGGTGACATAACCACACTTGGTCGAGGTGGAAGTGACACAACCGCAGCCATCCTTGGAGAAGCCCTAGATGCAGACGCCATTGAAATTTATACAGATGTGGATGGTGTCATGACAGCGGACCCAAGACTTGTCCCAGAGGCCAAGGTCATCGGTCAAATAAGCTATGAGGAATGTTATCAGATGGCTGTTGATGGAGCCAAAGTTGTAGACCATAAGGCCGTTGAAGTGGCCCGTAGATCAGGTAAGATTCTTAAAATAAAAAATACCTTTAAGGCCTGCGAAGGAACAACCATCAGCCGTGAAACGGCGGCTATTCCTAAAACAATGCAGCCTAAGATCATCACTGCCATTGCAAGTAAGGATAATATTGTTCAGTTTACAATAAACATTCCTTATGATGATGATAGAAATGAAGCTTTTCTAAATGCCTTTGAAGAAGCGGGCGTGTCCATGGACTTGATCAACTTCTTTGAAGACCAGAAAATTTTTACAATAAATGAGCAGGATCTAGGAAAGGCACATGATATTTTAAATGCTTTGGATTTAGAATATACAACCCTGGAAGACTGTTGCAAGTTAACGGCTGTGGGGTATAAAATTCATGGTGTGCCTGGTGTCATGAAGCGCATTGTTCTATCACTGACAAAGGCTGGTATTGAGATTTTACAGTCGGGTGATTCTCATACGACCATTGCGTGTCTCATTAGAAAGTCGTCACTTGAAAAGGCCATTCAAGCTCTACATAAAGAGTTCCAGTTGAATGACTAGGCGTGGTTGTAGTATTCTCATGTTATAATGAGTGGGAAAGAGGTGGTTATTTGGCGACGAAATCGAATTCAACAAAACAGTCAACAAAGAAAACTACTGGGGCAAAAACTTCATCAAGAAGTAAAAACAGTACAAAATCAGGGGCTGGATCAAAATCAACACGAACAAAATCGGGTAAGGCCACAGGTCAATCTAAATCGCGATCTGGGACCAAGTCAAGCAATAAAAGAAAGTCATCTAAGAATCAAAAATTAATACGCTATGAAATAGAGTTGGTGCTTCTCTTCGCATTCACAGTCCTATCGGCTTTGAGTCTACATTCTAAGTCTATAGGGGTCGCAGGAGAGTTTATTAGCCATGTCTATTTGGGACTTTTTGGCGGTACAGCATACATAGTTCCTTATTTCCTTGCCGTCTTTATTTTCTTGGGCATCAATAAAAAATCTGAAATCTGTTCGCAGAAGATACATGACAGCATTTGGGACGGCATTTTTGGCCATAATATTACTGCTCACCGTGAAGAGCATGGAAATTATATTGGAACTTTTAGACTTTAACAGCATGACGTTAACAAGTTTTGAAGGCATTCAATTGACTTATAAAAATGGCATTGCTGGACAAGGCGGTGGTGTGATTGGGTCGATTATAACTTTCGTTTTTACTGAGCTACTAGGAACAATTGGCACTTATTTTGTTATTTTTGTTTTATTTGTTATTGCACTTGTTCTGGGCACGCGTATTTCTATTTTAGAAATCTGGGAAAAGAGAAAAGTTGCGGCAGAAAAATTATCTTCAATTGAAGTGAATTTACCTGAAATTCACATGCCAAAGTTAAACAGCAAGCCCAAATCCGTTAAGGATGCACGCAAGCAGATGAAAGAGCTAAAAAAATCTACATCGACGCATAACATCAAGTCTGAAATAAAAGAAGTGAAAAGTCATGAACCAGACAAGCGATCCCCTATAGATGGACAACATATAGAAGATATGGAAAGTCATCAGGTTCGGGAAAGTCTACGCAATAAGGTTCGGGATTTTAGTGCCTTTGATTCGGATCATCAGTTAGATGACCAAGCGATTACGGAAAGAACCTTCCGGGACATTCCTTTGAAGAGGATGCATCAGCTTCCACAAATGTGATGGGACGTCCTTTCACACAAGAACCTGTAACAGAAAGTTCTGTGCCTGAAAGCACTGGCAATGAAAGTACTGGCAATGAAAGTGACTACACGTCTATACGCATTGTTTCAGATGCACAGACGAGCGATCCGGAAGATACAGACATTCCTCCATCTTCTATAGAGACAGACAAGGGCTTTCAGATTCGACCAAGAGCTATGAGCTTGCGGATGACTCATCTATGGATGGTCAGGATGAAATACAATCTAATGAAGTCCATTCTGTTGAACCTGAGTTAAGTCAGACTGAGTCTAGTCAAAATGTAGACAAGGATGATGATTCAGAACAGGTCGATGATGGGGCAAGTGCTTATGATGATATTCCTGTAACCCTATTAAAAGAAGAGGACCACCTAGGTCATGGAGATAACTTTGACGAGAGCTCTGGACAAAATCCAGGCCCTCTCAAGCAAGATCAAAGTCAGGGGGCAGGGGCAAATTCAGCTTCAACTCAGGCTCAAAGTTCACAGGAAAGCCCACAGTCTAGTCAAGCTAAAAAGCCTGACAATCAGAAGCTGAAAAACTCTGATATTGATGCGGGCACCAAGTCCTCTGTAGAAAGCAATATTAAAAAGTCTGTCCAAGTGGACTACGAAAACTATAAATTACCACCTATGACAATTCTAAATAAAGTCAAGGCGCCTAAAAGTGCAAAAGACAATCAAGAAGTGATTGAAAAAGCGCACAAGCTGGAAGAAACACTGAGTCATTTTGGTGTTGAAGCCAAGGTCACACAAATCAGTAAGGGGCCTACAATCACAATGTTTGAGCTGGAGCCAAAACCAGGCACAAAGGTGAGTAAGATCACAAACCTAAGCGATGATATTGCTCTTAGCCTCGCGGCCCATCAGGTTCGTATTGTTGCTCCAATTCCAGGCAAAGCGGCCATCGGCGTGGAAATTCCTAATGAAGACAAATCTATGGTTGGTCTTCGTGATGTTATTGATACAGAGGATTTCAAAAAAGCCAAATCTAAGTTGACATTTGCCTTAGGAAAGGATATTTCCGGGAAAGCTATAGTGTCCAACCTAGCCAAGATGCCACATATGTTGATTGCTGGTGCGACGGGATCGGGTAAGTCAGTTTGTGTCAATGCCCTTATAAGCAGTATTCTTTTTAACGCGAAGCCCGATGAGGTCAAATTCCTGATGATAGACCCTAAGGTTGTTGAACTGAGCACATATAACGGCATACCGCATCTGATCCTTCCAGTTGTGACAGATCCTAAAAGGCTTCAGTGGCTTTAAACTGGGCCGTACAGGAAATGACAAGACGCTATCAGCTTTTCGCTGATACCGGCGTAAAAGACTCGGACAGCTACAATAGAAAAGCTGAGAAATACAATAGAATTTTGGCTGATGATGAAAAACCAAGGGAAAAACTTTCTAAGATTGTCGTCATTATTGATGAACTTGCCGATCTTATGATGGTGGCACCAGATCAGGTAGAAGATGCTATATGTAGACTGGCTCAGATGGCAAGAGCTGCCGGGATACATTTAATTGTTGCCACGCAGAGACCATCTGTTGATGTTATTACAGGTATAATCAAGGCCAATATTCCTTCACGTATTGCCTTTTCAGTGTCTTCGCAGACAGATTCAAGGACCATTCTTGATATGGCAGGCGCGGAGAAACTTCTGGGTCAAGGGGACATGCTTTACTATCCAACAGGCCAGTCTAAGCCCAAACGTATTCAAGGGGCATTCATTTCTGATGAAGAAGTGGAAGAGTTGGTTGATACCATAAAGAATCAAGTGGATGGCGTGACTTATGATGAAGAAATTTTAGAAACGACCATACAAGCCCAAGCTTCAGAGAATTCAGACGAGTATTTATCTGATGCCATTGAACTTGTTGTTCAATCTGGACAAGCCTCTGCATCCATGCTTCAAAGAAAGTTCCGTGTGGGGTATAATCGTGCTGCACGCATCGTTGATACCATGGAAGAACAAGGCATTGTTGGACCATCCCGTGGTAGTAAGCCGCGTGAGGTTCTAATCAGTAAGGAAGAGCTAGAAGAATTAAACATATAAGATTTTAAAGGTACCGGTGTATAATTTTTTATATGCCGGGTTAGATTGAGGAGATTTCATGGAGTTAAAGGTCTATTTTGAAACGCTTGGATGTGCTAAGAACCAAGTGGACACAGAGGTAATGGTTGGTATTATGAGCGAGAATAAGTATTTCGCCACCGCTGACCCTCAAGAAGCTGATGTGATTGTTATAAACACATGTGGATTTATTGAAAGTGCGAAGACAGAGTCGGTTGAGACAATACTAGATTTATCTGAGTACAAAGAACATGGTAAGTGCAAGGCTCTGGTCGTAACAGGCTGTTTGGCTGAGCGCTACGCCGAATCACTTAAGGCGGAAATTCCTGAGGTGGATGCCTTTGTGGGCACAACACAATTTGATCAAATACTACCTATTGTTGAAGGCATTTTTGGAAGAGGATTGACGCAGATTCACATTGGTGATATTGATAAGTCCTTTGAAGAAAACTTGCCTCGTGTTCTGTCAACGCCAAAGCATATGGCTTATTTGAAAATATCAGAAGGCTGTGACAACCTATGCACATATTGTATTATTCCAAAACTACGTGGAAAATACAGAAGCCGTCATATGGAAGATATTGTTTTAGAAGCTCAAAAACTTGTTGCAGAAGGTGTTAAAGAACTCATCATTATTGCACAAGACACAACCCGGTATGGCATTGATCTCTATGACGATTATAAACTGGCTGAACTCTTAGAAGAACTCAATAAAATTGAGGGCTTAAAGTGGATTCGACTTCAGTATATGTATCCAGATGTTATTGACGAAAAACTTATAGGTGCCATTGCCAGTCTTGATAAGGTTGTAAAATATGTAGACATGCCAATCAGCATGCTTCAGACAATGTTCTAAAACGTATGAACAGACGGACTGATCAAGCTCAAATTCGTCGTGTTGTAACGAGTCTAAGAGATAAGGTTCCTCATATAAGTATCCGTACGACTCTTATTGTGGGATTCCCTGGTGAGACAAAGGAAGAATATGAGGCACTTAAGTCATTTGTTGAGGAAATGAAATTTGATAGACTAGGTGTTTTTGCTTATTCCCAAGAAGAAGACACGCCTGCGGCGAAAATGCCAGGTCAAGTTGAGGAAGACATAAAGTCTGAAAGACGTGATGGTATTATGGCCACACAGATTTCAATATCTGAGGAAAGAATGAATGGCCTTGTAGGACAAAATCTTGAAGTCGTTATTGAAGAAGTGGCTCAAGATGACCAAGAAGGCCTTGTATATATTGGACGTTCATCATTTGACGCACCAGAAATTGATGGCGTGGTTTACGTTCACGCGCGTTCAAAGCAGGAAATTGGATCGTTTGTTCATGTTAATATCACTGACGCATTAGAATATGACCTGATTGGGGAGATTTAAATGAATATTGCCAACCAACTTACAATATTAAGAATCCTTCTGGTACCCGTGTTCATGTATTTTTTGCTTGCGGGAAATATGAATCTGGCAGCAGCTATTTTCATCATTGCATCACTAACTGATTTTCTTGATGGATACTTGGCTAGAAAGATGAATTTAATTACAAACTTAGGCAAGTTTATGGATCCGCTGGCCGACAAGGTCCTTGTTATGGCTGCCTTTATATGTCTAGTAGAAATTGGTTCTGTCAGCTCGTGGGCTGTGGTTATTATTTTAGGCAGAGAGTTTATTGTAAGTATTTTTAGGGCGGTTGCAGCAGCTGAGGGCATTGTTATTGCGGCAAGCTGGTGGGGCAAATTAAAAACGAATTCGCAAATGCTGGCCATTGTGCTCCTTCTTTTTAATAACACACCATTTGAAGTTATGAATGGTCAGTTGGCTCAAATTATACTTTGGATTGCCGTAGCCTTAACGGTGATTTCAGGTGTTGATTACATTATAAAAAAATAAGCAGGTTCTGAAAGCATAGGAGGTATCTTATGAAGGCAGCGATTATCGCTGTGGGAACTGAGCTACTCATGGGAAAGGTAACCAATACAAATGCGGTTTACCTTTCTTCTGTTCTTAACGAACTTGGCGTGAGTGTTCTGTACCACATCACCGTAGGGGATAACCCTAGGCGTCTTGAAGAGGCCGTAAAGTCATATTTTGATGAAGTTGATATTATTATAACCACAGGTGGTCTTGGTCCCACACAAGACGATTTAACCAAAGAGATCGTCTCACAGGCTATGGGGGTGGAGGTTGGTCTAGACCCAGATCTTGTGCGGGATATTGAAGCCTATTTTGAAAGTCTGGGTCGGAAAATGACAGCCAGCAACCGAAAGCAGGCGGCAAAACCTGCCGGAGCCATAGTTATGAAAAACACCCAGGGCACAGCACCTGGTTTTATCCTTGAAAAAGGTGGAAAAACTGCGGTTATGATGCCGGGACCGCCTCGAGAACTGGAAGCTATGACGCAAACTGGTCTTGTGCCTTATTTAAAATCCAAACATTCTGAGGAAATCACAAGTAAATGGATTCGTGTGTTTGGAATAGGGGAGTCAACGGTTGAAACCATGATTGAAGATTTGGTTTCTGGACAGACAAACCCCACTCTGGCCACATATGTAAAGGACGGCAGCGTTGCCATTCGAGTGACCGCTAACGGGACTACAGAGGCAGAAAACGAAGCCTTATGGAACCTGTTGTTAAAAAGATTCGAGATAGATTCAAGGACAATATCTATTCTATGGAAGATGAAACCCTTGATGCTTGCCTAGCCAAAATTTTAATTGAGAACAATATACACTTTTCCTTGGCAGAATCATGCACAGGCGGTATGATTGCAGCCAGCCTAGTGGGACAGTCAGGCATATCAAAGGTCTTTGATAGAGGCTATGTCACTTACAGCAATGAAGCCAAAATGGAAGAACTAGGGGTTTCTGATCAAACCCTAAAAGCCTTTGGGGCTGTTAGTTCCCAGACAGCTGAAGAAATGGTTAGGGGTTTGAGAAGCAGACTGGGTTCAGACCTTTGTATCAGTGTGACTGGCATTGCTGGACCAGGTGGTGGCACTGCTGATAAACCTGTAGGACTTGTCTATATTGGCCTACTTTATAAAGGCCAAGTGAAAGTTTTCAAGCATCAATTCCATGGTGATCGAAAAAGAATACGCCGTTTTTCTGCAAATTATGCACTGGATCATGCAAGAAGAATGATTAAAGGAAAATAATGTAAAATATAATTTTTCGTGTTATACTATTGACACTGACGAATAATAGGTTATAATGAAAACAGAACAGGTGTTCGTGGAAAGGGCGGTGAAAACAGACTCCATGTCTGGGAAAAATATGAAAGAAAAAGCTAAAGCAATTAGATAATGTATTAGGACAAATAGAAAAGCAATTTGGAAAAGGTGCCATCATGAGACTTGGTGATGAGCCCACAAGCAGAAATGTAGAAAGCATCTCAACAGGTGCTTTGGATTTAGATATTGCGCTGGGTATAGGTGGCATTCCAAAGGGCCGTATCATTGAAATTTATGGACCGGAATCGTCAGGTAAAACAACAGTAACTCTGCACATGGTTGCAGAAACTCAAAGAGAAGGTGGCGTTGCCGCTTTTATTGATGCAGAGCATGCTCTGGATCCGGTTTATGCAAAAGCCATTGGGGTGGACACTGATAATCTGATTCTTGCGCAACCAGACACAGGTGAACAAGCCCTTGAAATCGTTGATGCACTTGTGCGAAGTGGCGCAGTTGATGTGATTGTAGTCGATTCAGTTGCCGCACTTGTACCTAAGGCTGAAATTAGTGGTGAAATGGGTGACAGTCATATGGGTCTTCAAGCGAGACTTATGTCACAGGCCCTTAGAAAGCTTACAGGTGTTATCAATAAATCTAAGTGTTCTGTTATTTTTATCAACCAGCTTCGTATGAAGATTGGTGTTATGTTCGGTAACCCTGAGACAACAACAGGTGGTAATGCACTTAAGTTCTATAGTTCAGTCCGACTAGATGTTCGTAAAATTGATACAATTAAAAAGAGCTCTGGAGATATACTTGGTAACCGTGTTAAAGTAAAAGTTATAAAGAACAAGGTGGCTCCACCATTTAAAATCGCTGAGTTCGATATTATGTATGGTGAAGGTATTTCTGCTGAAGGCAGTATCCTAGACTGTGCAGTGAAAGCAGAAATCGTTAAAAAGGCAGGCGCATGGTTCAGCTATAACGATGAAAAAACTTGGGCAGGGACGTGAAAATGCAAAGGCCTTCCTTGTTGAGAATCCCGAACTTATGAAAGAAATTGACAACAAGGTGAGAGCTTTCTACGGTCTGCCGTGTGAAGCTGTTGAAGTGGAAAAAGAAGAAGAATCTGTGTAGGGGCTGAATAGACTTTATAATATATTCGCTCATTGAAACATAGACTGTTTCTAATAGGCTGTTCATGTGAAAATGAAACTGATGAGAATTCTGAGCTTTCTAAGCAGCCAATAGAACAAAATGAATAAAACAAAATGAATAAAAACAAAATGAATTGAAACAAGGCCCTTTATCGTGGAAAACGACAAAGGGCCTTTATGCATGTGTGGCTTAAGTGAGGCGAGGAAGGCATGGTGCCTGACTGTTTTTTAGCCTTTAACATACTAAAGCTCTAGTCCTGAACAATGTGTGGTCCTAATTTGAAAGCACATACCTGTAAATAAGAGTGTGCTTTCCCTTGCGTTCTTTGACACCGGCTTTGAGAACTTCGACAGTGATGTTGTCACCACAGTCAATTTTTTGACCCTGAATGGCTTCAAAATATTTTTCCACATCTTCTGCCATGTCTGCTGAGACTTCACCCTTGACTCCCCACGGGAGTGCCATTACTTTTTCAGGGTCTCATGTGTCGCATATAGCTGCATTTCTTTCTGCAATAGATTCATGGATGCTGGCTTTGAAAGCATCTTCAACATTTTGATTTTCTTCAAATTTCATATTGACCTCCTGGTTTTGTACGAGTATGTTCGGAACAATAGTGATGCGCATTAAAAACTTTGTGAAAATGAAAACAAAAAAAGAACACATAAGGCATACCTATGCCTATGTATTCTCTGTTTACATACCTGAGAGCTTCACGCACTGAGCGTTTTCCCCGTCGGTGCTGGTTGAACCAGACTCTTCAGAGTGTCATCAAATCACGATCCTTTTGCCTGAAAGATTCTATAAAACGTGGCTGTAGTATATTGCTTCTTCGGCGTCTATATGAACAGATCTCTCTCGTGATTCTCATTTGACCACTGTTAATATTCTTTAACAAATAGGTGAATGCATTGCAAACACTAATATGTCATAAGTGAATTTACTATATAATACGGTTAAATATTAGCACAGGCAACTTGCATAAGCAAGAATAGTCAAAATATTAACAGAATATATTATGCCAATTTCCTTGTCGCCTGTTGAAGTAGCTTGACACTATTGTAAAAAAGAGTTAAAATGAATAAGGAACGGTGTATCTTGAAAACTAGTTATATCAATGCTTAAGAGACATTCGGCCGATACTGTCGGTCTTCCATGACTCGATGCAAAGGAGGTGAGCTTATGAACGGTGCATTTTACGTTATACCAGCAATCATAATCACTGCGCCTCTTGGATTCGGTCTAGGATATTTCCTTAGAAAACAGATCGCCGAAAAGAAGATCAAAAGTGCTGAAGAAAGAGCAGACCAGATCGTCTTTGAAGCAAGAAAAGCTGCTGAAACAGCTAAGAAAGAAAAGCTTCTTGAAGCTAAGGAAGAACTGCATACACTGCGTGCAGATCTAGAGCAAGAGACAAGAGAACGCAGAGGAGAGTTGCAACGTTTAGAACGTCGTAATCTCCAAAAGGAAGAAACTCTTGATAAAAAGACTGCCGCCATCGAAAAGAAGGAAGATAAACTTCAAAATAAGATGAGGCAACTTGAAAATCGAGAAGAGGCCGTTGAAAAGCTTTACCAGGATCAATTGAATGAACTGGAAAGAATTTCAGGTTATACAACTGAGGAAGCTAAAACACAGCTTCTTGCAGATGTTGAAAAAGAAATAAGACATGATGCTGTTGTTCTTGTTAAAGAAATTGAGAACAAAGCAAAGGAAGAAGCAGAGAAAAAAGCACAAGAGATTATTGCGATAGCAGTACAAAAATATGCTGCTGACTTCGTGGCGGAAACAACGGTTTCAGTTGTTAACCTGCCAAACGACGAGATGAAGGGTAGAATCATCGGTCGTGAAGGACGTAATATCCGTGCGCTCGAATCTCTCACAGGCGTTGATCTGATCATTGATGATACACCAGAGGCAGTTATACTGTCATCCTTTGACCCGATCCGACGTGAAACAGCAAGATTAGCCCTTGAAAAGCTAATTGTTGACGGTCGAATCCATCCAGCTCGTATTGAAGAGATGGTTGGTAAAGCGAAGAAAGAAATTTCTAAGCAGATCAAGGAAGCAGGCGAAAACGCTACATTTGAAGCCGGCATCCACAATTTACACCCAGAACTTGTTAAGCTACTGGGCCGTCTGAGATACCGTACTTCATACGGTCAGAATGTACTACGTCACTCACTTGAGGTATCTTACCTTGCAGGCATTATGGCTGCAGAGCTTGGCGCAGACGTTAGAGTTGCTAAACGCGCAGGTCTTCTACATGATATCGGTAAAGCCGTTGACCATGAAGTTGAAGGCACGCACATTGAAATCGGCATGAACTTGCTGAGAAAGTACAAAGAGTCTCGAGGCGTTATCCATGCATGAGTACTCATCACGGTGATTATGAACCTGAAACAGTTGAAGCTGTTCTCGTCACAGCTGCGGATGCTATTTCAGCAGCCCGTCCTGGCGCAAGACGTGAAACACTACAGACTTATATCAAGAGACTGGAAACACTTGAAGCTATCGCTGATGGCTATGAAGGTGTTGAAAAGTCATTTGCTATTCAAGCTGGTCGTGAGATTCGCGTTATGATTGTTCCAGATAAGGTTTCAGATGATGACATGATTATTATGGCGAGAAATATGAAGAAACGCATTGAAGATGAACTGGATTACCCAGGTCAAATCAAGGTTAGCTTAGTTCGCGAAACAAGAGTCGTGGATTATGCTAAGTAAACCTTCTATACCTCTTATTTAATATAGATGTTCACATAGAGCGAATTAGATGGTTTTACCCCACAAGGTGCTTGCGCCTTGTGGGGTTTATTGGTTTTTTGACATAGTTAATCAATATATTTTAATTCTGTTTTTTTAGAACAGAATAGTGCGCGTACACTGACATTCATTATTAGACTCATGAATAATATTTATCTGAGAATTGAAAAATATGTAATCCTTAAAATTTATAAATAGCAGTGGGGATCTTGATGAATTAAGAAAATGTCTCTTACGGTAAAATCAGCTTCATTCTAGCATATGATCCGCTAGAATGAAGCTGATTTTGTGTAGGGTACTCTAAATTTTAAGTGAATGTACAATTACTGGAGTTACCTGAAACTGAAAACACTTTTACAGAGTATTTCTTTTTTAATCATCTTAGCCATCTAACCATCTGGCTTAACCATCTTGACCATCAAAAATATGATCGGCTTTATAAGAACTACGAACTCTTGGGCCAGAAGCAACACCGTGGTAGCCTAAGGTCTTAGCGAAAACTTCATAGTCTTTGAATTTTTCAGGCGTGATGTATTCTGTGAGAGGCGCATGATCTTTTGATGGAGGCAAGTACTGTCCAACGGTTAATATGTCGCAACCATTTGCATAAAGGTCTTCGATAACAGTCTTAACTTCTTCCTCTTTTTCACCAAGACCAAGCATAATGCCGGATTTTGTCAATATGGCTGTCCCTGATGATTTCACATTATTTATGAGCTGAAGGGACTGCAGGTAGTCAGCTTCAGGTCGAATATTGTCATAAAGCCGTGGCACTGTTTCGATATTATGGTTGATCACATCAGGTTGAGCATCAATAACCAATTTGAGGGCATCAAGATTCCCCTTAAAGTCTGGTATCAATACTTCAATTTTTGTATCAGGTGAGGCTGCTTTGATGGATTCTATAACAGCCTTGAAATGTGAGGCTCCACCATCTTCAAGATCATCTCTTGTCACTGAAGTCACAACAGCATATTTTAAGTTTAGGGCTTTAACAGCCTGGGCAACACGTTGCGGTTCATCAGGATCAAGTGGCGAAGGACAGCCGTCTGTGACATTGCAAAATTTACAGTGTCTTGTGCAAGTGTTTCCAAGAATCATAAAGGTTGCTGTTCTATTGCTATAGCATTCCACGCGGTTTGGACAATTTGCTTCCTCGCAGACCGTATGCAGACTTAGACTTTGAAGTGTTTTTTTCACGTAGTTCAGTTCTTTTGTGTTGTGAAGGCGAACTTTTAGCCATTCGGGTTTTCGCTCAGTCATCTGAACCTCCTATTGTCATAAATAATGTGTTCTTAGTTAAAAAGTTGAAGCATTTCATCAAGTCCAATGCCTGACAAGTATTTATCGAGATCAATGGCGCTGAGGGCTTGTTTAACGGATTCTGTTTCATGTTTAACGCCGACAAGAGCCTTTTCAACCTCGCTAATATCACCTTGACTGAAGAAGTCTCCATAGATTTTAGCTGATTTTATAAGACTGTTTTTGACTTCTAAGTTGATTTCAACAAGACCGCCAGGGAATTTTTCTTGGTTCATAAAATTATACTTGGGTGACGCGCCGTAGTTCCATTCCCAATTTGCAAAACGGTTTGTCTCAATTTTTTTTATGGCTTCTAAGTCCTCATCGCTAAAAGTATAAGTCTTAGAGCCAGGAAATTTGTCTAAAATATGCTGATTGGTCTTGTCCATGAAAGTCTCCACGGTCATTTTTTCTGATAAATGCTCGGCAATGTTGGTCACACGACTTTTTACCGATGTGACCCCCTTGCTTTTAAACTTGAGCATATCAGGCGAAAGGGCCTTACCAAGCAACTCCATGTTTGAAGAAAAGAGTAGAGTGCATGGTGAAGAAGTCTATTTTTGTGCTTGAACTGGGCATTTCCAGAAAATTTTCGACCATTTACAAGCAAATCATTCCGTCCAGAAAATTCAGCGGGCACACCCAGTGAATTTAGGAGTTCCAGTATTGGGGCAGTGAATTTTCTGAAGTTTGAGAACCCATCTCCAGAATCAGTAGAGATAAAGGCAAAATTTGTATTGCCGAGGTCATTATATACAGCACCACCACCGGATAGACGACGTATAACCTTTATCTTGTGATCTTCCACATACTGGACATTTATTTCCTTACGGGTGTTCTGGTTTTTTCCAATCAGAACGGTTTTATCAGCCTGCCAGAGCATGAAAGCATCCTCTTGAAAGGTTTTCAAAATGTATTCCTCAGCAGCCATATTAAAACTGGCAGAAGTGTTAGGATTAAGTATTACGAGCATGTGGTCCCCCTTTAAATTTTTGTTGGAAACTGGTGTATTTTAGACGACTGATTCAGACGCCACTCAGCTGAGGTTTTATACATGCAGACGTGTGGACTGTCTCATAGGGCGTCTAAAAGATATTTTGCAAGTTTTGAAAGTTCTAATTTCAAAATGCAGTGAGAATCAATTAAATACGCATATGGCACAAATAACCTTATACGTGTGTTTAAATAACATCATAGGGTATAAGACAACAACTTGTAAATCCCCTAATATTTTTTTATACCATGAAAAATTGACCTCAAACAAATGATTTCAATGTCTTTACAACTTTCAAGATTTCAGAAAACATTGATATTTTATAAACTATCCTTGCATAAAGTCAAAAAAATAGCTAATATATCCATAACATCAAATAACTTGCCAGACGATAATTTCGAGAGATACCCAAAGGGTAGCCGAAGAAGCAATTTGCATTATATTCCTGATAGGTGCAAAGAAACTTTCAGGCCAACAGATCGAGATTGGATGGCACTCTGGAAAGCTAAGCTTGGCTTAGCACCGAAGGAGACAATACGCTCATTTGCGTAGAAAACTCTCAGGTAACCATACAGAGGATCTCAGGGCTAGATTAACTATGCCTGAGATCCTCTTTTTCATTCAACAAATTACATATTATACCAAATGGGGAGGTGCATTACCAGTGACGTTAAAGAGAACACCACTTTATGAAAAGCATGTTGAAGCAAAGGGAAAAATCATTGAATTTGCAGGTTGGGAAATGCCGGTGCAGTATGAGGGCTTAACTGAAGAGCACAAGGCAGTTCGAAACCAAGCTGGTATATTCGATGTGTCTCACATGGGCGAAGTTGATGTAACAGGGCCTGCGGCTGCAGACTTTGTACAGTTCTTAGTGACCAACGATGCTTCAGTCCTTGAAGACGGACAAATCATGTATGCCCTTATGTGTCAAGAAGATGGCGGTGTCGTAGATGATTTACTTGTTTACAAATTTGATAAATATCACTTCTACTTGGTGATCAATGCGGCCAACATAGACAAGGACTTCGCATGGATCGAAAATGTATCAGCGGCCTTTGACGTAAAAGTTGAAAATGTTTCTGACACCATCGGGGAAGTCGCAATACAGGGTCCGCTGGCCCAAGACATTCTTCAAAAGGTTATGTCGTTTGACCTGAAAGATCTTCCATTTTTCTATAGTAAGCGGGATGTAGATGTGGCAGGGGTTTCCTGTATGGTTTCAAGAACAGGTTACACTGGTGAAGACGGATTTGAGGTCTATGCAAGTGCAGCTGACATTGCCAAGGTATGGGAAGCTCTACTAACAGCTGGAGAAAAAGATGGCTTAAAACCAGCTGGGCTTGGCGCGAGAGATACTTTAAGGTTTGAAGCTTGCCTGCCTCTGTATGGGCATGAAATCAATGAAAGCATCTCACCACTGGAAGCAGGCCTTAGCTTTTTCGTAAAGCTAGAAAGTGACGATTTCATAGGGCGTGAAGCCTTGATCAAGCAAAAAGAGAATGGGATTTCACGCAAGCTTGTTGGCTTTGAACTGGACAAAGGAATAGCTCGACAAGGATGTGAAGTGTTCAAGGATGGTCAAAAGATTGGTTTTGTAACAACAGGGTACAAATCGCCAACTTTAGGAACTAGCATTGGACTTGCCCTTGTGGAGAGAGAATTTGGAACAATGGGGGACACCTTTGACATTCAAGTTCGTAAAAACCTTAGACAGGGCAAAATAATAAGCAAGAGATTCTACAAAAAGAATTATAAAAAATAATTATTTTAAATACATAGGTTAAACAAAAGACATGTAAAGTATATTTTAAGTTCACCACAAGGCTTATAAACATTTATGAAAAATGATTTATCAGGGTTAAGTGATGCTTTGAGTGTATGCTTATACAGATGTCTAAATTTCAGGAGGTAATGGATTATGAAAATTGTTCAGGGACTATTTTATTCAGAAGATCATGAATGGGTGAAGGTTGAAGGCAATAAGGCAAAGATCGGTATCACTGATTATGCACAACACCAAATGGGGGATATTGTTTACGTGGAATTGCCTGAAGAAGATGATGAACTAGAAGCTGGCGAAAGCTTTGGTGTCATTGAATCCGTTAAAGCGGCATCAGACTCCTTCTCTCCAGTGACAGGTACTGTCACTGCGGTGAATGAAGATATAGAAGATGACTATGCGGTTCTCAATGAAGATCCATACGAAAACTGGATTTTGGAAGTGGAATTGTCTGATGCGTCTGAACTAGACAAGCTAATGGATGCACAAAAATATGAAGCATTCACATCAGAGGAGGCATAATATGTTTCCATACATTCCGATCACAGATCAAGAAAAAAAACATATGCTTGACACGATTGGAGTAACAAGCGCAGAGGCCCTCTTCGAGGATATACCAGAGGGCCTGCGTTTAAATCGTGGGCTTAATTTTGACAATTCGATGTCGGAATATTCTGTAAAGAAGCATATGCATCACTTAGGACAGAAGAATAAAACAGTCAATGATTATGTCAGCTTCCTTGGAGCAGGCACATATGACCATTACATTCCTTCGGCGGTAGCCCATATAACTGGTCGCAGCGAATTTTATACGGCTTACACGCCCTATCAGCCAGAGATCAGCCAGGGGACCTTGCAGTGCATATTTGAATACCAGACAATGATTTGCGAACTTACTGGTATGGAAGCAACAAATGCATCCATGTATGATGGTGCGACTGCAGCAGCTGAAGCAGCTATGATTGCCACTGAAGGCAAGAAAGACAACCTTATTTTTGTTTCAGAAACTGTACATCCAGAAACCCTGGAAGTCATAAAGACATATATGCATTATAGGGGTGTAGAGGTGAAGATGGTCCCTAAATCAGAAGGTGTCACTGATTTAAAGGCTTTGGAGGCTATGATCAGCAAAGATTGTTCTGCGGTCATTGTACAGTCGCCAAACTATTTAGGAAATCTTGAAGATCTTGAAGCGGTGGCCAACCTAGCAAAAGATAATAAGGCTCTTTCTATTGCTTCAGTTGATCCACTTTCCCTATCTCTTTTAAAATCGCCGGGAGATTGCGGGATAAACATTGCAGTTGGAGATGCACAAGGCTTTGGAAATGCCATGAATTTTGGTGGGCCTCATATTGGATTTATGGCTGTTGGAAAAAAACAGATGCGTAAACTTCCAGGGAGAATCGTAGGGGAAACCGTAGATAGTGAAGGGAAAAAAGCCTACGTTCTAACCCTTCAAGCGCGTGAGCAGCATATACGAAGAGAAAAGGCATCATCAAATATTTGCTCCAATCAGGCCATTAACGCCCTGGCTGTCACAGTCTACTTGTCCTTAATGGGTAAGAATGGTCTAAAAAAAGTAGCTGAAGAGTCACATAAAAGAGCGGTCTATCTGAGAAATAAGCTTGTAGACACAGGCTTGTTTGAAGCCCCTTATAAGGCACCGTTTTTTAAGGAATTTGTCTTGAAATCCAAGGTGTCATCCAAGGTGATTCTTGAACAATTAAAGGACAATGGCATACTAGGTGGTTTAGAGCTTGGCCACCAGTATGAAGACCTTGATAACAGCCTGTTAATTTGTGCCACTGAGAAGCGGACAAAAGAAGAACTAGATGCATATATAAAAGTTGTGGAGGGCTTGAAATGATGAGACCATTAATCTTTGAAAGATCAGTTGAAGGACGCGTGGGACATTTCGTTGACCCCTTTGAAGAGAATGTTGAATCACTCATACCAACTTCTTTTCTCAGATCAGATAGTCCAGAACTTCCAGAGGTCAGTGAGACGGAAGTGATACGTCACTATACCGAATTGAGCACGCTCAACTATGGTGTAGATACAGGGTTTTATCCACTTGGATCTTGCACCATGAAATACAATCCAAAGGTCAATGAAGATGTGGCAGCCCTGCCTAGCTTTACTGATATTCATCCATATCAGCCCCTTGACACGGTTCAAGGGACCCTTGAAATGATGTACAATTTGTCAGAACTTTTAGCTGAAGTGACAGGCATGGATGAAATGTCATTACAACCTTCTGCAGGCGCTCATGGAGAGCTTGCTGGAATTATGATGATTCGTGCTTACCATGAAGCAAGAGGAGACTATAGCAGAACTAAAATTATTGTGCCTGATTCAGCGCATGGAACCAATCCTGCAACTGCAAGTGTTGCTGGTCTTGATATTATTGAAGTGAAATCGAATGAAAAAGGCGAAGTGGACATTGACAGTTTAAAATCTGTCCTTGATGATTCCATTGCAGGCTTAATGTTGACAAACCCCAACACACTTGGATTATTTGAAACACAAATTGATCAAATTGCGTCACTTGTTCACGAAGCTGGCGGTCTGCTTTACTATGATGGAGCCAATATGAATGCAATTATGGGACATACCAGACCAGGTGATATGGGCTTTGATGTGGTCCACCTGAACCTGCATAAGACTTTTTCAACACCACACGGCGGTGGTGGTCCAGGCAGTGGCCCTGTTGGAGTTAAGGCAAAACTAAAAGACTTCTTACCAAAGCCAGTTCTGGTAAAAACGATGACAAGTCCTACGCATTTGACTATGACCGCCCTAAAAGTATAGGTAGAATGAAAAGCTACTATGGCAATGTGGGCATCCTGCTTAGAGCCTATACATACCTAAAGACAATGGGGGCTGATGGTCTGAAAAAAGCAAGTGAGACAGCAGTTCTTAATGCCAATTACATGCAAGCTCGCTTGAAGGACCATTACAAATTGCCTGTGGACAGACTGTGCAAGCATGAGTTTGTTTTAGCTGGTACAGGAGACAGCCTAAGTCAAGTCACAACGCTTGATATTGCAAAGCGACTGTTGGATTTTGGATACCATCCTCCAACAATATACTTCCCACTTATTGTCGACTCAGCGCTTATGATTGAACCAACAGAAACTGAGAGTCTAGAAACCATAGATGCATTTATTGAAGCCATGATTGAAATAAGAAATGAGAGCAGACAAGAGCCAGCTCGTTTAAAAGCGGCACCAACTAAGACCATTATAGGTCGTGTTGATGAAACGGCTGCTGCCCGCAAACCTATACTGCGCTGGATGAAAGGGGCGGTATAGTGGTTAAAACAATCACGGTTATTGGTGGTGGTCCAGGCGGATATGTAGCAGCCATTCGTGGCGCCCAACTTGGAGCAGATGTTACACTTATTGAAAACCACAAAATTGGTGGAACATGTCTTAACTATGGATGTATACCTACAAAAGCATTTTATAAAAGTGCTGAAAGTGCTTGAAAACCTAAGCATTGCAGACCAGTTCGGACTAGATGTTGCAGATTTTAACTTGAATGTAGAAAAGCTTCAAAAGCATAAAAATGGCGTTGTCGAAGAATTGACCTCAGGTATTGAGAAGATCTTGATTGCAAATGGTGTAACCATAATTAAGGGAACTGCATCCTTTGAGTCTGACAAGACGGTGTCCGTAAAGAAAGACGATAAGCAAGTTATTGAAATAGAGTCAGATTATTTTATTCTTGCAACGGGGTCTAAGGTTTTTGTACCTCAAATAGAAGGGATTGACAGTAAGAGGCTCGTAACCAGTAAGGAACTCCTTGATTTTGACAGGCTTCCAGAAAAATTAGTCGTTCTTGGCGGTGGCGTTGTAGCGATGGAATTTGCTAGCATATTTAATGCCTTTGGTTCCGATGTAACCGTAGTGGCAAGAAGTAGTGTTTTAAAAGGCTTCGACAAGGATGTTGTGAAACGTGTGAGTGCCTATTTGAAAAAGAAAGGCATTAAAATACTCACAAATACAAATCTTTTAAAACTATCAGATGAAGACACATATACAGGTGTGCACATTAGCGGTAAAAAGGGTGAGTCTGTCTTAAACGCTGATCTTGTACTCTCGGCGATGGGACGTAAACCAAATACTGAGGGCTTGTCACTGGACAAGGCTGGTATAGAAATTACGGGTTCAGCCATAGCTGTAGATGATCATTATAAAACAAGCAATAGCAGAGTCTATGCAATTGGTGATGTAAATGGCAAATACATGTTGGCCCATGCGGCCTCACACCAGGGTGTTCATGTTGTTGAAGGCATCATGGCACTAGAGACCATGCCTGGTGGTCAAGAAGGTTCAGTGGGCACTGATAAAATGAATATTGTTCCAAGCTGTGTTTTCATATCACCAGAAATGGCATCCGTTGGTGTCAATGAAGATGAAGCCACTGAAAAAGGCCTGGAGATAAAAGTGAGCAAGTTTCCTTTTTCTGCAAATGGAAAAGCTATGACGATGAATCACACGGAGGGCTTTGTAAAGTTAACCGCTCTTAGTGATGGTCAACTTATAGGCGCTCAAATAGTGGGGGCGCATGCCTCTGATTTGATCCATGAGTTGACAATAGCCATTGCTCATGGACTAAAAGATACAGATGTCACAACAACAATACATGCACACCCAACCCTGTCAGAGTCTGTTTCTGAGGCAGCCTACGGGTTGCTTGATGGAGCGCTTCACATGGCTCCAGTGAAAAGAAGAAAAGACAAAAAATAGCTTGCAATATATAGATTTGTCATCTACAAATTGAGTGGACTGTCGTGGAATAACTATGAATATTTAACATATAAATCTATGAGCTATAGTGTTACGATTATAAATAAATAAAGATCAGTATTGAATAAGGAATAGGCAAAAGCAGTGAATTGATAGTCACTTGGATAAGAAATGAGGGGGTTCTATGAATTTCAAATTTTTACCAGAGCGCGATCCGGAGTTATACAAAGCCATTCAAGATGAAATGGAAAGACAATCATCAAACATAGAGCTAATAGCATCTGAAAACTTCACAAGTTTGACAGTTATGGAAGCTCACGGTTCAGCTCTGACAAACAAATATGCTGAAGGCTATCCAGATAAGAGATATTATGGTGGTTGCGAGCATGTGGATGTTGCTGAAAAGCTTGCTATTAATAGAATGAAAGCGCTATTTGATGCAGAGCATGCCAATGTACAGCCCCATTCAGGCTCTCAAGCCAATATGGGTGTGTACTTTGCTGTCCTTGAGCCAGGGGATAAGATTCTGGGAATGAATCTATCTGATGGCGGCCACTTGACTCACGGCAGTCCAGTCAACTTTTCTGGAAAGCTATATGATGTGGTTTCTTACTCAGTTGATGAAAAAGGTTACATAGATTATGATGCATTAAGACAAATGGCCCTCAAGGAAAGCCAAAGATGATTGTAAGTGGCGCCAGTGCATATGCACGAATTATTGATTTCGAAAAATCCGTGAAATATGTGATGAAGTTGATGCTTATATGCTGGTGGATATGGCTCACATAGCAGGATTGGTGGCGACTGGATTACACCCAAGTCCGGTGCCATATGCAGATTTTGTAACAACGACAACCCATAAGACTTTACGTGGTCCTAGGGGGGGCGCTATTCTCTGCAAGGAAGCCTATAAAAAGAAAATTGACAAGACAATATTCCCAGGCATCCAGGGGGGACCCCTTATGCATGTTATAGCTGCCAAAGCTGCATGCTTTAAAGAAGCCATGTCAGATGATTTTAAAGCATATCAAAAACAAGTTATAAAAAATGCATCTGTACTTGCGGATGCTTTTGTATCACATGGATTTGATATTGTATCAGGTGGCACAGACAATCATTTAATGCTTGTTGATTTAAGAAGCAAAAACATCACAGGCAAGGACGCTGAAAAACTTCTTGATTCTATTGGCATTACCACAAACAAAAACACGGTGCCAAATGAAACAGAAAGTCCTTTTGTAACGAGTGGCCTTCGTATTGGTACACCGGCAGTCACGTCCCGCGGTTATAAAGAAGAAGATATGACAGAAATTGCTGATATTATTAATTATGTCATTGAAAACCGTCAAGGAGACCTAAGTGAGGCACAAGCACGAGTTGATGCTTTATGCAAAAAATATCCACTCTACCCTGAGCGTTAAGAAACAAGAAAATCATGAGCGTTTAGATGATGGAAAATGCCTTAATGAATATGATAATAATGAGCGTACACACCTTGGAAATAAATGGGTGTGTACGCTTTTTCATATGGTATAAAACCCATAAGGTATAAGCAGACGCTTAGTCATTTCAAAAAGGGGCAAGGTAAGGCCTGTGAGGAATAAGTGTGGGTTGAAAGTGATGGCATAGGGTCTCAGTGGTAAAGCATTTATTATTCTAATAAACATTGTAAATTAAATACACGTTGATAATTACATTACTTAAAATTATTTATCCAATACGCATTTTTTTATTTTAATCGTGTTTTGGGTGTTAATTCTTGGGTATTGAGTTATAGAGTGTTAGTTGGTAGACTTTCGAAGGAGAGTGATGCTTCAAAAGGTCGAGTGTATTACATAACTTAATAACAAATATTACAGCATGAAATAAGTGACTTGTAAAATGTATCGTACAAGTACAATTTGACTTGAGCTTCAGTATGGAGCAACAAGTCCTGGTTCATTAGTCGTTTTGCAAGCGCCTAAACTGTTTAAAGTAAACCAAACAAGCAGGTGTTTCACTTAAACGGTGAATAGGTAATTATGAAAGAGTCAAACCACAAGACACAATATTTCTAGACATGATTAATTAGGAGGCGTAGACATGGAAGTATTAAAGGTATCAGCAAGATCTAATCCAAACTCTGTAGCAGGTGCATTAGCAGGTGTCCTTCGTGAAGCAGGTAATGCTGAAATGCAGGCTATTGGTGCGGGGGCGATCAATCAGGCAATAAAGGCTGTTGCAATTGCAAGAGGCTTCGTGGCGCCAAGTGGTGTTGATTTGGTATGTATTCCGGCTTTCACGGATATACAAATTGATGGGGAAGAACGCACAGCAATAAAACTCATTGTTCAACCGAAGTAATTATCGCAGCAAGGAGGATGCATATATATGGAAATACTTAAAGTATCGTCACATTCGAATCCTAATTCTGTAGCAGGTGCATTAGCAGGTGTCATCCGAGAACATGGTAGGGCAGAGATACAAGCGATTGGGGCTGGCGCTATCAATCAAGCTGTAAAAGCAATCGCAATCGCAAGGGGATATGTGTCTCCATCGGGTATTGATTTGGTATGTATTCCTGCCTTTGCAGACATTGAAATTGATGGGGAAGAACGAACAGCCATTAAACTGATTGTTCAACCACGATAATTAAAAATTTACATGATTAATACTTAAGCAGGCATATTAATATGTGCCTGCTTTTAATGTGCTCAGCTCGGAAAAATATAAGATACAAAAGTCAACCAGACAAATGACTAAATTGTTCCTTAGCTTATAGGTTAAACCCTATAATAGAAAGAAATCTTGATATTTATTCGATAGAAAACCTTTTCAAGTTGAATATTCTGTCCTAGTACGTTATAATACAAATGCGAATGAAAAAGCAAAATATGAAAATAAATATTCGAATTTATAAACGTCTTCGAGGAGGAAATGAATAGCATGTCTACACAATATTCTAACCCACTAATTGAGCGATACAGTTCAAAGGAAATGAGCGAGATATTTTCACCACAAAAGAAATTCTCTACATGGAGAAGACTTTGGGTCGCGCTTGCAGAAGTTGAGAAAGAACTCGGTCTAAACATAACCGATGAGCAAATTGCTCAAATGAAGGCGAACATTGATGATATTGATTTTAAACGTGCAGCAGAACACGAAAAAATTAGACGTCATGACGTTATGGCACATGTTCACACTTTTGGCGAACAATGTCCTGACGCTATGCCGATCATTCATTTAGGGGCTACCAGTGCATATGTTGGAGACAATACTGATCTTATTCAGATGAAAGAAGCCCTTGAACTTGTCCGTGTAAAACTGGTTAATTTGATTTCAAAATTAAAAAGTTTTGCTCTAGAGTACAAGGCTCAACCAACACTGGGATTCACACATTTCCAGCCTGCACAGCTTACGACAGTTGGAAAACGTGCAACCTTGTGGATGATTGATTTGGTAATGGATTACAATGATATCACATACCTTATTGACTCATTAAAAATGCGTGGTGTTAAGGGAACAACAGGCACACAAGCAAGTTACCTGGCATTATTTGATGGAGACCATGAAAAAGTAAAAGCCTTAGATGAAAAAATAGCTCAGAAGTTCGGATTTGATGGGGCCTTGGCTGTCACAGGTCAAACCTACACACGTAAAATTGATGCAAGGGTATCAGCAGCTCTAAGTGGTGTTGCGCAGTCTATGCATAAAATGACAAATGATTTAAGACTTCTTCAACACATGAAGGAAGTGGAAGAGCCATTTGCCAAACATCAAATTGGGTCGTCAGCAATGGCGTATAAGCGAAACCCAATGCGTTCAGAGCGTATTGCTGCTTTAAGTCGTTTTGTAATGGCTTCAGCTGCAAACCCAGCTATGACACAATCAAGTCAGTGGTTTGAAAGAACCCTTGATGATTCTGCCAACAAGAGACTGGCAATCCCTGAAGCCTTTTTAGCGGTTGATGCCATTCTGGACATAGGCAATAATGTCACAACTGGTCTTGTTGTATATCCAAAGGTTATTGAAAAGCATATGAATGCTGAATTGCCTTTTATGGCCACTGAGAATATTATTATGGAAGCTGTAAAGCGTGGAGGAGACCGTCAAGAACTACACGAACTTATTCGAGTCCATTCAATGGAAGCTGCAAAGCAGGTCAAAGAGCTAGGTTTAAAAAATGATCTTCTTGAAAGAATCGTTAAGGATCCTGCGTTTGGCTTAGATGAAAGTGATATTGAAAAACTTCTCAACCCTGCTGACTATATTGGAAGATCAGACAAACAAGTGGTTGAATTTATAGAGTCAGAAGTTGATCCGATCATTGAACAATATAAGGACCAGCTTGGTCAAGAAGTTGAATTGAAAGTTTAAAACCACAAGCAGTGGTATAGGGCCACGGCCATAACAACAAAATAGCCACTTAAATGTGACCCCTCTTCAATTTTGGGTATACTCCCTATGAAGAGGGGTGATTTTATGCATTCATTTGACTTTAATCAAGTGATTCATTCATCAGCGGGATTATTTAGGCTATTAAATCTGGATGACTGGGCTGATGAAGTTGAAAAAAGTTTTGAAATCGAGAGCGAAGAAGACGACATATTTGATTTAATGCGGACACATCATTTAAGTCAGACAATTATAATGCCTTCTTATAAGTTTCAAATTGAAAACAGTCAGTCTTTTTCAGAAAAAATGTCCTTCGGTATTGAAAAAATGGGCATGAGCGCATATATAACAGATTCCGTTCAAAAAGATCCAAATAATCGATTTGTAGAAAGTGACTTTAATATTACGGCTCGGTTTGATAAACCTTATGCCTTGCTATACTCATGGGATATGCACCAAGACTGTACATATGGAATGAGTGGGCGACAAATTCGCCAGTTGTTTGCCGAAAGTGGATGGACTGGAATGACGGCTCAGGAGTTTTTAGTGACCCAGTCAAGATCCTTAGTGGATTCGAGTGCCTGTGACAAAATGTGGACATGGCTTGTTGATTCAAGCAATGATAGCCTGACTTCAGTTGGTTTTATTGATGGAGGCTCGGTTAAAGTGTATACTTGTAAACAGGGCAGTCGGCACGAAAAGCGGGGGGCCTTAGTAACGCACATTATTCCTTTAAGGGAAGTCAAACAGTATGTGCGTGAATAGATCTATTTAGCTGTGAAAGAAAGACCAATCAATAAGGCGACCAGACAGGAGCGATGTAAATGACAGAAGAAAGAAAAGTGGAAGTTGTAGGTCCAGATGAATCATGGGAAGCTATATTTGAACTTGAAAAAGACCGACTAAAACACTTGTTTGGTGACTTGGTTGTAGAGGTTTATCATATTGGAAGCACGGCGATTCCCAATATATATGCAAAACCTATTATTGATATACTAATTGAAGTGAAAAACATAGAAAAAGTTGATAAGTTCAATTCTGGTATGAAGCAATTGGGATATATACCAAAGGGTGAATACGGTATTCCTGGAAGGCGTTTTTTTTATAAAGGGAACAGAAATGGAAAGAACCCATCACATCCATATTTTTCAGCAAGGGGATGTGGAAGTCGGCAGACATGTCAATTTTAGGGACTATATGCGTCTCCATCCCGATAAGGCCATGGCCTACTCAAAACTGAAACGAGACCTGGCTCAAAAATATCCTGAAGATATTACAAGTTATATGGCTGGAAAAAATGGCTTTATAAAGACCATTGAAGCCGAAATTATTATATGGAAGAAAAATATTGAAAAAGACCTTTTTTAAATAGATGCATCTGCATCTATTTTTTATTTGCAGTAAATGGAATTATATGGTAGTATAAATAACATAATATGGAAACGGGATGGGATTATGAAAAAAACAAATACGAATTGATTAAAGGAATTATTGGAATCTTGCTATGTGTTACTTCGGTGGCGGGCATATACTACTGGGAGTCATATGGACGTGAAGAGTATGTGAAAGAAGAGATTGTTGTTCTAAAAACATCCGTGAAACCATTGACGGTCATTACGGACAAGGACCTAACTCTGGTTAAAATAGAGAAATCCGGACTAATTGAAAATCCAATCACCAACAAGAAAGAGATTGTAGGAAAGGTATCAAAGCACTTCATTCCAGCTCGTGGTCAGTTAACAAGCGAGTACTTCGAAGCACAAAATATGATGCCAAATGAAGGGGAGTACATTTTTCAAATGCCTTCAGACTGGATCGCTACATTGCCATCCACTTTAAGGAGAAGCGATGATGCCTATTTGTATCCTGTTCTATTGGATGAAGGTCAAGATGTTGGTTTAAGTGTGGAGAAAAAAGATCCTATAAAGTGTCTACGAATCGCTTTTGTTAGAAATCAAGCCAATCAGGAAGTTGAATCTGTGAATGGTTCAGACCGTCTGGTGGCAAATTCTAACATTTCAAAAATAGAGCTGATTGCAAGTATAGAGGATATTAACGAATTATCAAGCATGCGTAGTGAAGGCTACAAATTCATAGTTATGTATAGATAAGAGGGATAAAATGAAAGCAGTTGGATTACTTTCAAATGATATAGAGCTCAAGGCTTTTCTGGAACAAACAGAGCGATTTAACTCGGTAGAACTGATTGATGAAGAGACGTTTGTAAATGGTCTTCATGACATCTATATTATTAGTGATCAGGTTATGCCGTTTAACAATGTTAAATCCTTTATAGGTCAAAGCAAGGGCAAACCGATTTTTTTATATGGTTTCTAGCCAAAACTTTACTAATTTGACAGAAGCGGTCGTTCATTCAGGTGGTCTTGTTATGGTACCACCAAAACTGACCCCAAGCCAAATAGCAGATTTCATTGTAAAAAAGCTGGGACAAGAGCTCATTCAAAAGAATAAGGTATTTACCTTCTTTGGGGCAGATTCCAAGGTTGGCACCACAATGGTTACACAGTCTGTTGCAAAACATTTAAGCACATTTAGTGACAGTATACTATTCATACCACTTGATGGGGGCTTTGGGGATGACTATACAAGATTCGACAGCAAATTTGGGATAAGCGACTTAAAATCAAAATTACAAGCGCAAATTGCCAGCGCCAGTGAAATGAAAGAAGCTTGTGTAAAGACATCTGATGGATATTATCTTATGCCGGGCCTTAAAAGCATATTGGCAAGACAGCAGTTTCATCCTAAACATATCACATTTCTGATTGATTTAATGAAAGAACGGTTTGATGTGGTCTTACTTGATGCCGGCTCAAACATTGAACTGGGAATGTCAATTTCAGCCCTCAATGCGACCCCCAATCGCTTCTTGGTGACAACCCAGCAAGTGCTCTCATTGAAAAGATTTAAAAGGGTTGAATATCAAGTACTAAACAAGCTTTCTGTTGATAAGTTTCTACTTGTTGCTAATAAACATGTGGCGTCAAGTGCCTTGAGCGATACAAGCCTGATGGAAAAAGAATATGGCTTTCCGCTTGTGTCGACGCTTCCGTATATGGAATATGGATGGCAGTGTGAGCAGGAACAGTCCACCCTATATTCTTATAAAGATGAAGAATACACACGTGGAATTATTGATATTGGAAAGATCATATCATCACACTTGGGCAAAGACTGGGTCAATCAAGACACCAGTAAAAAAGGTATTATTCACAAATTGTTTGGACGTGGTAAGGAAGTGAAGCAATATGGAAAAGCTCTTTAAGCTTGATGAATATCTGGGACATGTTGAAGTAGAGGAAATGCCAATAAGGGTCAAGCAGAGTCAAAATGGAAAGCTGGATCAGTTTCAAGACTTGTGCAAGACGATCCTTGAGGCATTCACCCTAGAATGGGAAGAAGACAGCTCAGGCTTCGAAGTCATTTTAGAAAGACAAAAAGAGCCATCATTGGATATGACAAAGAAGTGAAGTACTTCAAAGATAAAATTAGCGAGTATCTAAAAGAGAATAATATAAAAATGTCTTGGCACCCTAGGTGGTACTCAGATATTGTAGAAGCTGTTTTCCAGGAAAATTGGGGCTTGGCAGGTCTATCAGAATGGGTCCAAGGGGATAAAGAAAGCCTTAGAGGCTCAAGCTCTGCAAAAATTATTGGGGATAGAATATATTTTCTTATTAATGGTGAGCTAGAGCTCCAACCTCAAAAGATAAATGAAATTAGAAGGCGACAGCTTAGGAAAGCCCTACTTCTCAAAACACCAAGGAAAAGACTGCATGATGACTATCATGAAGTTTATATGTTAAATGGTACGCGTATAACCATTTATGGGGAAGGCAAGACGAAGGAACTCAAGATACGATCGTTTTAGAAAGTTCTTCGTAAAGGATTATACATTCGAAAAGCAAGTGGCTTTGGGGTCTATTCCAAAGGAGTCGGTGCCGCTGTTTAAAGCCATGATTCGATCTGGTTACAATGTTGCCTTTACAGGGCCGTAAGAACTGCCAAGACAACGTTTCTAACAACATGGCAGTCTTATGAGAATCCAAAGCTAGAAGGTGTCTCAGTGGAAACGGACCCGGAAATTCCCTTTCATGAAATTATGCCTGAGGCGCCCATACTACAGCTTGTTGCGGATGGTGAAGAACTAGAAAAAATAGTCAAGAGTATCATGCGATCAGATGCAGATTATATCATTCTGGGGGAAGCTCGGGATGGCGTGGCTCTCAATATTGCAGTTAAAATTGCCAACAAGGGAACACGCCGGGTCAAAATGACTTTTCACTGTTCGGACACAATGGACTTTTGCTATGATGTCGCTGATGAAATTGTTAAGAGTTATGGTGGCTCCCTCTATAGCACAATTCTTAAAGTGGCCAAAAGTTTTCAGTTTGTATTTCAATTTGTACAGCTCAAAGATAAATCTCAAAAGAGGCTAAAGAGTATATATGAAATTGAGTATGACCCCTTGAACCATGACGTTCATATGAATCAAATTTGTAAATATAGATATAAAACTGATGACTGGGTTTGGAACGGGGATTTGTCCCCATCTACAATTGAATTTGGAAAAGAAGAAGATGAAGCATCCACCATAGCTTTTGAAAGATGCCTTAAAAGTTTAAGCGAGAAATACCCTGACGGGTCAACGTGTAAGTTTAAACCAGCCTATGATCATTTAAAGGTGGGACGCTAGATGCAAATAATTATGTACTTCATGCTTATAATTGGATTGATTCTTCTTTTTGCATCAAGTATGCAAGGGGTGATTCGCAGGGTCTTGTATGGTGTGAAGCCTATTCGACGAGAATATGGAAAAAAAGGGGTCTTTGTAGATCATGTTCGGTCACTGCTCTTTATAGTGTATGGCGAGAATGCTTCATCTCTTGTTGAACTTATAGTAATAACAAATATGTTCTTTACGGGGATGACATTTTTCTGGACGCTTAGTAAACTGAACCTGAAAATGGCAGTGTTCTCTGGATTTTGTATACTTGTTGGACCATACGCCTTGCTCCGTTTGAAACTTTATACCATCAGGATTGAAAGCAGCTATGAAGGAGAATTCCTACTGACGGAGTTAATTAATCAATATAAGATCAATAACTTTAATATGGTTGAAGCCATTGATGCGTCAATTGCTCATTTGGCCAATGCACCTCAGTCAAGACGTCTCATTTTCCACATGTCTTTGCGATTAAAATCCTATTCGGATCGACAGGACCTTGAGAGAATCCTCTATGATTTTACATATGGGATAAACACCCAGTGGAGCCGTTTGCTTATGAACAACATTCTCCTTTCAATTGATGAAGGACTGGTGGTGACCTCGGGGCTTGTTGATATTCAAAATGAACTTAAACGTGCTAAAAAAGCTTATGAAAAGGAGCAAGAAACACATCGGAAGGGTTTGCCATAGTTAAGTACCTGATACCTGCCTTATATGGATTCACAGTATTTATGTCCATTAAGTATTTTGACTTTACCCTTCATAAGTTTATTGCATATCAGGTTTTTACACCATCAGGTATGCACTTGCTCATTGTTAATGGGGCCCTTTATGTTCTGAATATACTTTTGATGGTTCTATTTAATAGAAGAAAATTCGATATAGCCTAATATTTTTGAAGAGGGTGATGGAAATATATATATCATTTTATTATTACTGCGGTTTGCTCATAGCCTTCATAGGTGGTGTGACCCTTTTCATAGGGACGAGGCAAACCAAGGGCAAGCAATACATTAAGTTTAGAAAGAGAGTGATACAAGACACAAAAAAGAAAATAGGCAAGGGGTTATCCAGCCCGAGTGCGACACAACTCATGCTTGAAGCGGGCATGAAAACAGATTCCAAGTATTATAATGGCATACGGTATATTTTGACGGTGGTGACCCTGGTCATACAAGTTAAGGTTCAAATGAAAGCTGAGGTTTTAAGACCTCATATATTTTTACTGGTAGCTGGAATATTTTTACTTACCGCACCTGTAGAAAGTTTTTGTGGCAAGCAAATGCCCTTTGGCTTTTTTATGGAAGTTTTTAAGAAGGGGCAGGAAGATCAAATTGACAAAGAGGTCTTTGAAGCTATGACCCAGCTTAAAAATCTATGTATAGCACAAGCTGACTTTCCCCTGAGTGGTGACTATATGATTGAACAGGTTATGAAGTTTAGTCAAATTACCAAGCATGCTTATTCCAAAATGCTCGTCCTGTGGAGACTGGGAGATAGTGAAAGCGCATGTGAAGTTTTTGCAGTCACATTAAATACAAAAATGAGCAGGGAATTATCCAGTATTTTTCTAAAACTAGAAAGCATGGCCCCTGTAGAAATGGCAGAGCACTTGAACTTATACCAGAGTCACATTCGGGAAGAACGAATGACAAAGCACCTACGGAAACAGGAAATGATGAGTTATGTCTTATATGCGCCAGTCATTGCATCTGCCTTTGCAATAATGCTGAATTTTATGGTGGTTGTTATTTGGCTGGACACAATGGAACTCATGCAGAAAATATAGTTATATTCAAAAAAATATCAAACGAGTGAGTGTTTAAACATTCATTTAAAGATCAATGCAATTTGCAAGGAAATGACTACAATGGAGGGTTTAAAATGAAAAATGTTATCGTGATACTTTTTACAATTATGCTAGGGGTTTATATTGGAACAAATTATATTTTAGGTGATGGTGAGGAGACCACCAATGCATCTTTCAAGGAAGTGACTGAACAAGTGGGCACTAGAGCACAGACTGAATTAACAGCCATTAAAGATTCTAAAGCAAAGTAATGAGACATCAGGCTTTATTTTAGAGGATATTCTATCAGTGGCTAATATTAAAGAGGGGCAATGATGAAGAACATAATCGTAATTTTGTTTTCAATCATCCTGGGCGTTTATATATTTGTTTCAACTATAGGAGAAGATGATTCAATAAAGAAGACCAGTGGTGGGGTAATGAATACCCAGGTTGAAATGCTAAAGACCTTACCCTAGAGTTTTGAAGCGATTGACATGAAATAGGTAAGGTCTACTAGAACAATGCTGATAAACAAGCTCAGCATTGTTCTTTAGAATTGTTTTACAAAAGACAACAAACGTAAAAAGAAAGAGAAGGGTGACCCATGAAAGATTTAATAGCCCTATGTGCTGTGCTCCTTTTGCTTATGACTTTTCCCGTACAATATGCACTGAATACAAAGAACCACTATGCCATATCTCTTATGCAGAAACATGTGAATAATGCCAAGGAAATGTCGAGATTAGAAGGCTATTTTACAAATGAAATTATTGATGATTTAAAAAGCAATATTGCCGAAGATTTTGGAGTGGATAAGACAGAGATCCTTGTGAGTGCAACAAGTGCAAGCGAGAGAAAAAATAGAGGAGAATTAATACATTATAGTGTGTCTGCCCCTATTCATAAAATCATAGCAGCACACTTGTTTTATGGTATTGACGAAAATAGCAACAAGAGTGTTTATACCATTGAAAACTATGCAGTGAGCGAGTGGGTTAGTCCATGAAGGCTTTTTTAACAGGGGTGGCTTTTATTATTCTTCTTACTTTCTTTAATACCTTTCAAATTGAACAAGACGCCTATATACGGGCTCAAGAATACATAAAAGTAATGTGTGATGATATGGCTGGGGCCGCAATTCTCTTTGTTGATGAGGGGGCTTTTAGCCAAGGGAAAAAAGTCTATGAGAAGACGATTTCACAGCAAACAGTTAAAAATTTAGTCATGGCCAATATGGACTTAAAATCTAATTTATCCCCAAATGAAAGCAGTTACTGGAACACATCCATTGACTATACCACATATTATTTTGATGACACAGGTTATATGAGTGTTTACAAGAATGGTTTATTCTCAAGCCAGGAAAATTTTACTTACGGAAGTGTGTTCACTGACCCAGAAACAGAATATAAAAACTTATTACAGAAGCGACTGTTATAGTGACACTGAAACGGACTACCCTGTTTATAAAGCACACTGGATGAATTGGCCTGAAATTGTTAGGAGTTCAGCTTATGAAGATTTGGATAGGAACTAGTATACTAATTGGATTCACAACCCTTACGGCATTTACGGACATTCGAGAACGTAGGGTTTTTAATGAACATCTGGTCGCAATGCTTACGGTGGGGTTGGTCTTTAAAATCATATCTCCCCAAGTGTTTTCTTTGTCTATTATGGGGTTTGCCTTTCCGTTTTTACTCCATTACATTCCCTTTAAATTGAGATTGGTGTCAGCGGGAGATGTGAAGCTTTTTATGGTGATTGGTTTACTGACAGGCCTTGAGTTTGTCTTAACTTGTATGGTTATAGCCTATGTTATTGGGGGCCTGGTTGCCCTTTGCATGATGGTTAGGAACAAGTCTTTAGGGGTTAGGCTTATGGCGGTTTACTTCTATATAACAAACATGTTCCTTGGACGAAAAATTAGAAAAATACAGTCATGGACAAGGCGAGATGTTAGCCATGCCCTTTGCCCTGATGATACACTTTGCAGTTCTTCTACAAGTTTTTTGTTTTGGAGGTCTAAATGGATAAAACTTCTGTACTTAAAAATGCTGAACCCAACTTACTAACTCCAGCGGTTGATCCCAGCGAGAAAATAGGTGGCAAGTATAAAATCATACACCACTTGGGTGTTCCCAGTGGACAAGCTGACCTATATTTATGTGAGTATAGAGGGAAAAAAACGCATTGTCAAACTCTATAAAAACGGCGTTCAAGTGGATCGTGACATCATAAAAAAGATTAGGCGTATTCAATCTGGAAGAATTGTACCAATCCTTGAAACTGGTATTTATATGAGGCGTTTTTATGAGGTTGTTCCTTATTATAGCAAAGGAGATCTATCACGTATGGAGAGTCTGGATGAGCAGACGCTTCGAAATGACGTGATTCCCTTTATCAATGAAGCCTTGAATGATGTACACACTCAGGGAATGGCCCATATGGATTTAAAGCCTTCAAATATTTTTGTAGATGATCAAGACCAACTTTTCTTAGGCGATTTTGGTATCTGTTCCATTCTCGCGGATGAATCCATTAAAATCACTAGGGCAAAAGGAACTTTTGGATACCGACCGCCAGAGAGTTATTCGGAAATATCGATTAAAAGTGAACAATTTGATTACTATGGATTTGGTATGACCCTTTTACATCTCTTAACGGGAAAGAGTCCATATGCCGGGTTAAGTGAAATGCAAATAATGGCTCATACACTTGATGGAAAAGTTTTAATGCCTGATGACATATCAGATGAGTTGACCCTCCTTATCAAAGGGCTTACAGCCTATGACAAGAAAAAAAGACTTGGTTATGAAGCCGTGAAAAGATGGTGTGAGGGGTTTGATATTTCTGATCTGGTGGATGCATCTTCAAGGGGATCGCGTGGTAGAAAATTTGCTGAGGGATACCAATTTAAAGGACAGATTACCCTGACAATTGATGACTTCGCCCATGTTGCCAATCAGTCGATGGAGCACTGGAATGAAGCTGTTCAAAGGTTTTCAAAAGGACTGCTGGATGATTTTATCCATGTTTGTGGGAGTGATGAAGCAGCCGCACTGGTAGATTCTAAATCAATTGAAGACAAGGAAGCGGGTCTTTCATATTTTCTATATAAGGTAACAGATGGGCAGAAAATTTATTGGCGAAAAAGTCAGTATAAGAGCCTGAGCGCATTTGCTTATAGCATTCAAAAGGTTCTTCCTGAAATAATTCAAGATTATACAGAAATGAAGGATGCAGGACTTATTAATCTACTGTTTGATGACGTGAATAGGCGTTGTCTAGAAAAAGGACTGGAATGCAAAATACATGATATTTATTCATTTGCATATGTTGCCTCGAAAAGAAGGCGTTTAAATTATATGGGGCATGAGGTGACATCATTTGATGAACTTTTAACGTGTATGCTTGAAGCGAAGAGCAGAGCATTAGATTCACGACCACTTCTTATTGAAGAGATGGACAAACTTATGAAGAGTGCTTATTTCACTGCATGGAATAGGGCTTTAGAAACGGATTACGACATATAGGGGTGTGAGGTAAAATGTACTATGATTTTTTTAAAACCATGCATGAAAAAGCCTCTATGCCCATTCAAAGAAAAACTATACAAACTGTTCTTGACACCCATTATATTCATATTTTAATTTTAAATATAATAAAAAGACGCAAAGGCATTTCAATTCGATCACTAGATGGTCTTAAGAAAATAATGGTCTTGTTCACATACGCTACTGCATTTAAAACACTTATTCCATGCCTGAGATTTTTGCCCAAAAGGTGTCTAGTGCGGACCACAGAACACTTAACCAAAGTTGACACTTATATATTGGATTTTATCGATTCATCAGATTTAAGACCGTGTGGCCCCCTGTATCTGGACAAGGCAATAAGGGTCACGGATCTGGATTTCGTTAACGAACTCCTTCTGATAGAAGCGTGTTTAAGGCAGATTCAAGATCTTCCAGAAAAAAACTTAGATATGTCCTTTCAAGGGGGATGGAGAAGTCATATAATCTGTCAAGTTATTGAGCTAAGGCAGAGTATCTCAAAATCTTTTGACAAAAGCATTCATGGCGCTTTTTACAGCAGTAGGGTGTATGTGTTTGTATTGGTTATGATACTGATATATTCATATTATATGGAAAACAGCATGGGACTTTGGGTGAGTTTGCCAGTTATAAAAGTGGATCTCTTCATTAGAATTTTTAAAATTGATTTATGGGACATTTATTCATGTGTTTGGAAAATGGCATGTTTCAAGATGGAAGAAGGTTCTTATGATCATGCAAGCGTTCGTGAATGGATCATCTCCTCAGAATAGGTTGATGTCAAAAAAAGTTAAATCATAAAGTAAGACGATGGGAATTTGTAACATCCCTTTTTGAATGATCGCTTTGAAAACAAAAAAAGACCAGGTGGCTCTTGGACATATTTATTTGTGCATGGGTATTTTTGCTATGCTTAACCAAATGATTCAGTACTTATAGTTTATATGTGAATGTGAGTTTTAGTGAATAAGTTTGGTATATGTGAGTGTGTTTTAAATCGATAGGCTGTATGTAAATTGTGAAATGAGTTCAGTTTTTAAAACTGAACTTATAATGCTAATGGGATGGGAGCGGTAATATGATTCAAAGATCGAATTTGAGTTATTCGGAATCATTTTTAGATCTTATAAAAGTAAGTCCAAACAAGTTAGATGTACCGAGTGAAAATGATTCGGGGCAGTCCATATTTAAGAGAATGAAAAATAGGTGTGCTCGAAACAAGGCTAAAAGAAATCGTGAACGTATACTTTTGAAGTCATTTGAAGAGTTGTATGACATTTTTAGTGAGAAAATAGAAAAAAGAGCACACGATGAAGAACAAGAACTTATAAAAAAGAGAACGAGCCAGGCCTTTGCCACACAAATACTAGATGAGGTGGACGATGTTCTTAATGTCATCACCACAAGACACATATTTTGTGCTTGATTCTGGTCGGCCTGTTTTTTGTAAAATGTGGCGTAGAAAGCTATTACGAGATGCCGATTCATTATACTTTGAGGTACGTTGTGCTTTTTTACATGAGTTTCTGTTTATTAGATGTGTTTAATTATAAGAGGATTAAGAGCAAGTTGGAAGGCGTTGTGGATTTAGCATTCTCCAGCGAAATCAAATATGTTAATAAAGGGCTTGATTGTCTGAAGGAGATCAAGAATCTCCCTCATTATTATGGACGGATTGAGTTAGACTATATTTGCCTCAGCTTTGTTTGTGTAGACTTTCTTATGAACTTTAATCATATAAGTGCCTTTTAGGTCATAGCGAGCCCGGCGCATATTATAAGGTATAACTATCAAATCGTTATAGCATTTCCGCCTTTAGCGGAGGTGCATTTTTTATGTCTTGCAGACAAATATTATGTAATGACCTGGGATCTGTAGAAAATACGAAGCCTCGTTTCATGCATTTTCAGAAAACGTCAACAAATTTATAAAAGTTCTAAAAACATAGACGTTTTACAGACGAAGACTTGATAGAATGATTTTGACAAAAAACGAAATGTGGAAAATCGTTGAAATATGATAGGGGGAACCAAAATGAATAAAGTAATTCTAGATGGCCTTTCACTTACGCTACAAGATGTGGCTGACGTAGCAAGAAAGGGATATAAAGTAGAACTTGACCCAAAAGCAGTAGAAAGAGTGAAAGCAAGTCGTAAAATCGTAGACAAGTTTGTGGATGAAGGCAAGGTGTATATGGAATTACAACAGGTTTTGGCAAGTTTTCTGACACTGTGATTTCTAAAGAAGACACGGCTGAACTTCAGCGTAATCTGATTATCTCACATGCTTGCGGTGTGGGTAAACCATTTAGCGAAGAAGTGACAAGAGCTATAATGCTTCTTCGAATCAATAACCTTGTTAAGGGATACTCAGGGGCTAGACTTTCTACAATTGAAACGCTACTAGCTATGCTTAATGAAGGTGTTCATCCAGTTATTCCTGAAAAAGGTTCTCTGGGCGCGTCTGGTGACCTTGCACCACTTTCACACATGGTACTCCCTCTTATTGGAGAAGGGGAAGCTATGTATAAGGGTGAAGAGCTTCCTGGTAGAGAAGCTATGAAGAAAGCGGGTTTGACGCCAATTGAATTGACATCTAAAGAAGGTCTGTCTCTTATCAATGGCACACAAGTCATGACAGCTGTTGGTGCACTGACAGTTTATGATGCTCAAAAGCTTATGAAGCTTTCAGATATGTCTGCATCTTTAACAATCGAAGCCCTAAGAGGGATCACAGATGCATTTGATCCTAGAATTCATGCCATTCGTCCTCACAAGGGCCAAATGGATACTGCGGCAAATCTACTTCATATTCTTGAAGGCAGTGAAAGAACGACACGCCAAGGCGAAATTAGAGTACAAGATGCATACTCACTTCGTTGTATTCCACAAATTCATGGTGGAAGCAAGGATACAATTGAGTATGTTGCAAATAAAGTACTTATCGAAATTAATGCGGTTACAGACAACCCAATTATCATTCCAGAAGATGAGTCTGTTTTCTCAGGCGGAAACTTCCACGGTCAGCCAATGGCACTGCCATTTGACTTCCTGGGTATAGCTCTTGCAGAAATTGCCAATGAAGCAGAAAGACGTATTGAGAGAATGGTTAACCCGGCTCTTAGTGGTCTACCAGCATTCCTTACACCTAAAGGTGGCCTTCACAACGGTTTTATGATTGCACAATATGCAGCGGCAGCACTGGTTTCTGAAAACAAGGTTTTGGCTCATCCTGCATCTGTGGATTCTATTCCATCAAGTGCTAACCAAGAAGATCACGTTTCAATGGGAACAATTGCGGCTCGTAAGGCTAAAGAAATTTATGAAAATGTAACCAATGTGCTTGCTATTGAGCTTATGTGTGCTGCACAGGCCATCGACTTAGATCCAAATGGAAAAATGGCAAAAGGCACTCAAGTTGTTTATGACCAGGTTCGTGGAAAAATCGACTCATTCATGGAAGACCGTGAAACATACCGTGATATGAAGAAAATGTATGACCTGATTCAGACGCATGACATCGTTGAAGCGGTTGAAGCGGCTATTGGTCCGGTTGAAGGAAAAAAGAACTAATCGAAGTGAATTATTAAGTGAGCGATTTGTAAAATATCACTCAAATGTCCCCACCATGCCATAAATATAGATATTTAAGAATCAAAAATTCTATATATGGTATGACGAGGACGCAAATGGGTAATTTTGCAAGCGCCAGAAGTATATAAATAATGCATCCAGTGGTCTGAGGTGTTTGTGTTTGACTAAACATAGCTGATCGCTAAAGACTTCTGGATGCAACTGAAAATAGTAATGGAGAGGTGAAAAACATGATTAGTAATCAAGCAATATCTGAAGCAATGACGATCAAACTTGATAACGTGTTGCCTGAATACCCTGAGTTTAAGGAAGGCATTCGTCGTGCCCCTAAAAGAGAGTTTACATTAACACAAAAGCAGACTGAAACAGCTTTGAAAAATGCACTACGATATGTACCAGAAGAGTTTCATGATGTTATGGCACCGGAGTTTATGGAAGAACTTATGGAACATGGTCGTATTTACGGATACAGATACCGTCCGGAAGGCCAAATAAAAGCCAAGCCTATTGAAGAATATAAAGGCATCACAGAAGCTAAAGGGATTCAAGTTATGATTGACAACAATCTTGACTTTGATATAGCCCTGTATCCATATGAGCTTGTAACGTATGGTGAAACAGGTCGTGTGTGCCAAAACTGGATGCAGTACAGACTGATAAAAAAATATCTTGAAGTTATGACACAAGACCAAACACTTGTTATTATGAGTGGTCATCCTCTAGGTCTATTCCATTCATCACCTGAAGCGCCACGTGTACTTATTACAAATGGTCTTATGATTGGTATGTATGACAATCCAGAAGATTGGAACAAAGCAGCTGCAATGGGTGTATCAAATTATGGCCAAATGACTGCTGGTGGCTGGATGTACATTGGTCCACAGGGCATTGTACATGGAACATTCAACACAGTTCTTAACGCTGGTCGTCTGAAGTACGGCATCAGTGGTGATCAAGATTTAGGTGGATTCCTATACGTAACATCTGGTCTTGGTGGTATGTCTGGTGCACAAGGCAAAGCGGTTAAGATTGCCAATGGTGTTGGTATTATTGCTGAAGTGGATAAGTCAAGAATTGAAACAAGATATGAGCAGGGCTGGGTGGATTCATGGACAGGTGATCTAAAGAAGCCTTTGCTGAAGCCAACAAGTACATGGACAAGGGCGAAGGTCGTGCCATTGCATTCTATGGCAATGTGGTTGACCTGCTACAATACGCGGTTGACAACGATGTTCAGATTCACCTGCTTTCTGACCAGACATCTTGTCACGTTCCTTATGATGGTGGCTACTGTCCACAAGGGCTATCATTTGATGAGCGTACAGAGCTTCTAGCAAAAGACAAGAAAAAATTCATTGAACTTGTTAATGAGTCATTAAAGAAACACTATGAACTTGTAAAAGCGCTTACAGAAAAAGGATCTTACTTCTTTGATTATGGTAATGCCTTTATGAAAGCCATTTATGATGCAGGTCAATCTGAAATCTGTAAGAATGGCAAAGATGAATCAGAAGGCTTTATCTGGCCATCATATGTAGAAGACATTATGGGTCCTATGTTGTTCGATTACGGATATGGTCCATTCCGCTGGGTATGCCTATCTGGAAAGAAGGAAGACCTTCTTAAACAGATGCTGCAGCTATGTCGTGCATCGATCCAGACAGACGTCCGCAAGATAGAGACAACTACGTTTGGGTTCGCGATGCTGATTCAAATGGTCTTGTTGTTGGTTCTCAGGCGCGTATCCTATACCAGGATGCTCTAGGTCGAATGAACATTGCCCTGAAATTTAATGAAATGGTTCGAAAAGGTGAAATTGGTCCTGTTATGCTGGGCCGTGACCACCATGATACTGGCGGTACAGATTCACCATTCCGCGAGACATCAAACATCTATGATGGTTCTAATATGACTTCAGAAATGGCAACACAATGTTTTGCGGGCAATGCGGCACGTGGTATGACAATGGTAGCCCTTCATAATGGTGGCGGCGTTGGTATCAGTAAGTCTATCAATGGTGGTTTCGGTATGGTTCTTGACGGCTCAGAGCGTGTGGATCGCATTCTTCGTCGTGCAGTTCCTTGGGACACTATGGTGGGTGTATCTCGTCGTAACTGGGCTAGAAATGAACATGCCATTGAAACATCAATGGAATATAACCAAATCTATGACGGATCTGATCATATTACAATTCCGTATGTGGCAAATGAAGATCTTGTTGGTGGACTTGTGGAAGATGCATTTAAGAAGTACGGGTTAAAGAAGTAGTGTGGTTTAACCACAAATAGATTTAAACCTATAAAGTGGTATGCTAGACTTATAATGGTAAGACAATTTGTAAATCAACCTTTGGAAACAGGAACTTACACATGATCTATGTGTGAGTTCCTTCATGTAAAACTCGGGAGGAAATTCTAATGCAAACTATCGTACAATGCGTCCCAAATTTCTCAGAAGGTAGAGACAAGGACAAAATTGAAAAGATTATTGACAACTTTAGAGGCAAAGACGGCGTAAAGCTTCTTGACTACAGCAGTGACGAAGACCATAATAGAACGGTTGTTACACTTGTAGGCGAGCCACAAGCTCTGAAGGCTGTAATTGTTGAAGCTATGGGCACTGCATCAGAAGTTATTGACATGACAAAACATGAAGGTCAGCACCCTAGAATGGGCGCGACAGATGTTGTACCATTTATTCCAATCAAGAACTTTACAATGGATGAAGCTGTAGAGCTTGCAAAAGAGACAGCTCAGGCAGTCTATGACAAACTTCAAATTCCAGTTTTCCTTTATGAAAAAGCTGCTTCTGCAACACATAGACAAAATCTTTCAAAACTGCGCAAGGGTCAATTTGAAGGTATGGCTGAAAAGGTTAAAGAAGACCAGTGGAAGCCAGATTTTGGTACTGACATTCATCCAACTGCTGGTATTACGGCAATTGGAGCTAGAATGCCACTTGTAGCATTTAATGTTATTCTGGACACAAACAATCTAGACACAGCCAATGCAATTGCTAAGCGTGTGCGTCATTTAAGTGGTGGCCTAAGATACTGTAAGGGTATTGGTATCGCTATGGAAGACCGTAATCTTACACAGGTATCTATGAATATGACTGATTTCACAAGAACGCCTCTGTATAGAGCATTTGAACTTATCCGCATTGAAGCAAAACGTTACGGCGTCAATGTCATTGGTTCAGAAGTCATCGGTCTGCTTCCAATGGAGGCTATGATTCAAACGGCTGAATACTACCTAGGTGTTGAAGACTTCTCAATGAACCAAGTTCTTGAAAAGCGCATTATGGACATCGAATAAAATACAATACACATTAAAAGGGGTGGTCCACCAATTTGGTAGACCACCC
>LQAJ01000025.1_pt1 | contig 152447 bp, 178 predicted proteins | sample 1535811 | NCBI WGS metagenome assembly LQAJ01 (sample SAMN04331587, study PRJNA305678) | bioreactor metagenome | isolation source: bioreactor_6 inoculated with Wadden Sea sediment 2nd replicate of a... | place: Germany: Wadden Sea, Janssand Flat | reverse complement strand
CTATACCCCTTGTATACCATATATATAATTTTTGATTTCTTAAATATTTATATATGGTATAGCAAGGGTGCTTGAATGATATTTTGAAAGTCGCTCACTTAATAAACTATTTATAAAGGAATAAATCAATATAAGAAAGAGCGATTTGTTTTAACCTATAAGTTTTATCTATAGAAGAAGCTATCTGTTTAAAGAACTGATTTATTTAATAATAGTAGTCTTTAAACGTGTATAAATAGAATACAGCACAGCTATAAAGGTAAGTATAACTCTGAAGTTTTAAATGAGGTCTTTAAATTAAGAAAGGACAGATAATATGACTAGACAAGAAGCCATTGAGTACGCACTAGCTAAACCCGGTGCAAAGGAAACCTATCCATTTGATGAAACAACCCTTGTTTTTAAGGTAGGGGGCAAGATGTTTGGCCTGGTCTATGACCACAAAGGCGACTTGGGACTTAACTTAAAGTGTGATCCAGACCTATCCCAAGTTCTTAGGCAACAGTATGAAGGCATTTTTCCGGGGTATCATATGAACAAAAAGCACTGGAACACAGTTCTTTTTGGTTCTGACGTGCCAGATGATGAAATTATTAATCTTTTGAATATTTCATATGACATTGTGTTTAAGTCATTGACGAAGAAAGTTCAGAAAGAGATCAAGTGACTATGCATATTGGCGCATTCTCAAAAGCAAGTAAAATTTCAAAACGCATGTTAAGGTACTATGATGAAAAGGGCTTGTTGACCCCCAAAATTGATGACAATGGATACAGGCAGTATGCTGCCAGTGATTTAAGCCTGGCAGAACAAATTACAGAATTAAGAGACCTGCATTTTCAAGTGGAGGAAATTCGAAAATTCTTAGAAAGTGATTCACAAGAGAAAGAAATACTTTTAAAAGAGAAATATAAGGAAGTCGAAAAAGACATTGAAATAAATGAGACGGTCCTTTGTAGGATAAAAAATATTAAAGATGGTCATAATAGACCTAAATGGCATAACGCTTATAGTGTCTCAAAATTTACTGTAGAAGAACACTGGGCTGTACAAGTTAAGGGAAAAATGACCGAATCTCAAATGGATCAGGTTTTCAATGACCTTTTTCAAGATGTTTTAAGCGCGTCATTAATTAAAGGAGACTATGGAAAGCCCTTTAGTATTATTCATGACGTTTATGATGATGAATCATTCAGCGTAACAGTGGGGCTGCCAGTTTTTCCGAGTGCTGGGTCAGTTCCTGTAGAAAAAAATATAAAATTAGAAAAGATTATGAAAAATAAGGCCTATGAGATTTATAAATATGATCCTATCAAGGTTATTCAAACCATACACTACGGGAGCTATGAAAGACTTTCGGGGGCTTACCAAGCCCTTCAAGAATATGCAGATGCAAATAATTTATTGCTAAAGGACTTCTATAGAGAAATTTATGTAACGGATGCAATCCATGTGAATGCTAGGAAAGACTATGTTACGCTCATTCAAGCTTTTCTTGACTAATCTAAAAAATACCTCTTGACCTTCACATCGTGTGAGGCTTTACACTGATGGCAAGGAGGAGAGAAGATGAATGGAAGATTTATATGTATTGTAAGCATCCTTTTTCTAAGCATAATGGTATTAGGGTGCTCAAGGTGGGTTAAACTGGAAGTGGAGCCCTATTTATTTCCTGATGAAAGCGAAAGCCACCAGGCCACCTGGCTTATATGGCCCCATAAATACTACTATGAGGAAGAGACCGTGAGAAAGCTGGACCCCATTTGGATTCAAATGACTGATGCCTTAACTTGGGGAGAAAAAGTGAAAATAGTGGCCTATAACAAAGGGGAAAAAGAAAGAATAGAGAATCTGCTTGATGACCATGGCGTCGATATGAAACAAGTGTCGTTTTTTATTCACAAAACAGAAGATGTTTGGGCGAGAGACACGGGCCCCTTGTTTGTAAAAGACCACTCGGGAGATAAAAAAATACTAGACTTTGCCTTTAACGGATGGGGTGAAAAAGTGCCCTTTAAAAATGATTCTAAACTAGCAAAACGGCTGAGCAAAGACATTGGAACTGAGTATGTAAAGGTTCATGAACTGGTTATGGAACCAGGGGCTATGGAGTTAGACGGTAAGGGAACCTTTATAGCCACCCGCAGTTCAATTATAAATGAAAACCGAAATCCTGACCTAAGTGAAAAAGACGTTGAAAGTATATTGCAGTCAAAGTTTGGAATTGAAAAATTCATATGGCTAGATGGGCAAGTGGGAATGGACATAACCGATTTTCATATTGATGGATTTGTAAAGTTCTATGAGGGCGACACAATCATTACAATGCAAAATGAAGATTTAATAGATTGGGGGACTTTCACAAGCCGATATTAAGCGGCTTGATGATGCAAGAGATGCAGAAGGCAACCCCTATAAGTTTGTCTACCTGCCCCTAACAAGTGAAGATGTCCTAATGGCAAATGGAGACAACTTAGGCTACAAGGGCAGCTATGTCAACTATTATGTAGCAAATGAAGTGGTGCTCGTGCCATTTTATAATGATCCAAATGATCAACTTGCAAAAGACAAACTTCAAGACATTTATCCTGATAGGTGGGTTATTGGCATTGATGTAAGAGAACTATACGTTCATGGTGGTATGATTCATTGTGTGACACAGCAAGAACCGTATTAGTTTTGGATTGGTCAACACCTGATTATGCAAGTGTAAAAAAGAATGAGATAACTCACAAACGATTTCACCAAAAAATAATGGTGAAATCGTTTTCTTTTTGTGTGAAAAATCAGGGGTCAAATTTATATGATCTTCTTATGAATTTTAGTAATGTTCCACATAGGATTGAAAAATAAGGGGCAAGGGCAAGGTGAATTCACTGGCAAATCAGACAATTTAGAAAAATGTAATGTCTTCTATCTAATTACGATATTGTTAAACATTATTAAAAAATCACATATGGATTGAAGCGTTTTTCCCTGTAAAATGTGATTGTGTCATAATGAGAACCCGATTATTCATAATTCAGGCGCTTGCAAAATTATAGATCCACATACTCGTCATACCATAAATAATTTTGATTCTTAAATATCTATATTATAGATGGCACGACAAGGATTTTTAAATAACATTTCGCAAGTCGCTCAATGGACAATTTACACCCATATACTAAGGCCTATCATCATTTTATAAACGGTGAATTGTATGCCTACTAATTTGAGGCGACCTTGGTATGTGAGGTGTGGAAATGACCGGGTCAAGCAGAGTATTATTTAATGTAGGGGGTAAAACGTGTCAGAAATTACAAAGAGGCTCAAGACAGAATCGTTTTTCGAAGGTTCTATGAGCTGAAAAAGAATGGAACAGACGTCAAAACAGAAGTCATAGCAGGGTTAACGACTTTTGTAACCATGGCCTATGTTCTACTGGTGATACCAAACATACTCAAAGTGGCTGGTATCAATTCGCAGGGACTCGTTGGAGACGCAGCGGCAGGGCTGACGATGGCCAACGATCCCGTGATCGCATCAATATTTGCAGCAACGTGCTTAATATCGGCTTATGGGACCTTATCAATGGCCCTTTATGCCAAGCTTCCCTTTGCCACAGCACCCGGACTGGGATTGACTGCATTCTTTGCCTATAGTGTCTGTTTGACCATGGGATACACCTGGCAACAGGGGATTGCAGCGGTTTTTATTTCAGGATGTATATTTATTTTTATCACAGTCACATCGATACGTGAAAAAATAATTGAAGCCCTACCACAGAATATTAAAACAGCCATTAGTGCAGGTGTGGGTCTTTTTATAGCACTCATAGGCCTTAAAAGTGGCGGGATAGTAGTATCTAACCCGGCAACACTCGTTGGTTTTGGGAACTTTGCTAGTCCAAGTGTGTTACTAACACTTATTGGCTTAACCCTTATGGTTGTTTTAATGGCAAGACAGGTTCGTGGAGCCATGTTAATTTCAATCATTCTTACAACGATCATAGGTATTCCCATGGGCATTACCAATATTGAAGGCATTCAGTTCTTCACAATGCCGCCATCTATTGCACCAACATTTATGCAGTGGGATTTCGCAGGTCTTCTCAGCAGGGGAGAGGGTGGAATCATTGGTGCGATTACCAGCATAGCCATGGTGGTGCTTACAATAAGTTTTGTTGACCTTTTTGACAACATAGGCACATTAATTGGAACGGCTCAAAAGGCCAATATGATAGAAGAAGACGGAAGCATTCGCAACTTGAATAAGGCTCTTCTTTCAGATTCGGTTGCAACAACCTTGAGTTCTTTCTTTGGGACAACAACAACTTCTACATATGTAGAGTCTAATGCAGGTATTGCTGAAGGTGGGCGAACGGGCTTAACATCACTTGTAACAGGTGTCCTCTTTGTATTTGCCCTGTTTTTCGCAGGTGTGATCGGTATTGTACCGACACAAGCCACAGCACCAGCACTGATTGTTGTTGGTGTGCTCATGCTGGAGTCTATTAAAAAAGTTGACTTTAGTGACTTTACTGAAGCGGTACCAGCCTTTTTCACCATAGCTCTTATGCCATTTAGCTTTAGTATTGCAAATGGTGTGGCGGCAGGTTTAATATTCTATCCTGTCATGAAAATTGTGACCAAACGTACTGATGAAGTTCATCCGATTATATACATACTAGCGATTCTATTCATTGTTAGGTTTGCACTTTTGCCTAACTAAAGATATAGGCAGCTTAGGGATAAGAATTATCAAGGCAAGCTTTTAAGCATTATACGAGACGCATTTTGATGATACACTTATGCTTACATTCTTATGATAATTCTCCTCAATGGTGATTAGGTTGAGTACTAGGCTTAATCATCGAGCACGCACCGAAAAGGGTGCTAAGTAGGGTTTCAAGTTGGTGTGTAATTTTAGGTGATTTTAAAATTATTTAGAGGGCCTAGGTTGTATATTCAACTGAAATAAAGTTCATTACTCCTTAGTGTTCACACACAGAAAGGCTGTTTTCGGTTACGACCGGAGGCAGCTTTTCATTTTTCCAAGGATTCAGCTTTTAGCGGATTATCTAGAGGGAGAATAGTTGTTCTAAGAGTAGCGGAACCACATGTTACAAACCGTTCAAATGGTAAACAAACGACCAAAATTGTTATAAAGAGGTTAATTAGCGCCTTTGCAATTTGACATGTATACAATTTTAGAATATAATATACATTGTCGAAATCTACTCTATAAAATTAAGCATTATCAACAAATAATCATATTTTCTAATCCTGATAATGGCAAAACCCTTTTTTTTAGCAAGTCATCAGTGCTTGCTCCAAAACTTGATCTGCACCCTAGCAGGTCAGCACATGCATAATCTATGCGAAGATTCGATTGAATTGACTTGGTCAATTACCGAGATGAATGCGACATTACCTTAGCGCGATGAAGGACGCTTAACTTTTGTGTTCTTTTTTGTCGTCCTTACCATTAGGTTTCATTTTTGTACAAAAAATTAGAAAAAAACGAACCTTGGTTGAAGGCCTATATTGTGGCATATATCATTCGTGACACTAAAAATTGTAAAATACAAATTTCTCGTAAAATACAAATTTCTATAGATAAAACACAAAATCAAAATCTAAAAGGAGGAACCGCTATATGTGGAAAAAAGAATGGGGCGAAAATGTAACGTCATTAGAGGGGCTAAAGCCATATCTAACAATGGATGATATGGACAAATTGGGAGAAGTAACGGATAGACATCCGATGAGTATCCCAAAATACTATTTAGATTTAATTGATAAAAATGATCCGAATGATCCTATAAAGATTTTATCGGTACCAAGTCTTATGGAACTGGACATGTCAGGTGACTATGACACATCAGGTGAAGCTGAAAATACTAAATTTGCAGGTGTTCAGCATAAATATGCGACAACAATGCTTGTCCTTACTACAAATGCATGTTTTATGTACTGCAGACACTGTTTTAGAAAACGACTGGTTGGATACTCCAATGATGAAATCAACAACCGCCTTGACATGACGGTTGATTACTTAAAGTCTCATAAAGAAGTAAACAACGTTCTGCTTTCTGGTGGAGATTCATTCTGCCTAGACACTTCAGTGATTCGTTCTTATCTTGAAAGAATGGTTGAAGTGGAGCACCTTGATTTTATTCGTTTTGGAACAAGATCACTGGTTGTTTTCCCACAAAGAATTTATGAAGACAAAGAACTTCTTGAAGCCCTAAAGGTGGCTGGCAAGAAGAAGAACATAACAATCGTTACTCAGTTTAACCATCCACGTGAACTGACAGATGAAGTGCGTAAGGCTATGGATGCCCTGCGTGAAGCTGGTGTGGCTGTGAACAACCAAACGGTCATGTTAAAAGGTGTTAATAATGATCCAAAGGTTCTTGGTGAGCTTATGAACAAGCTCGTGCGCTTTGGAATTAACCCTTACTACGTCTTCCAGTGTCGTCCTGTAACGGCTGTTAAGAATCACTTCCAGATGCCTTTAGCAGAAACTTGGAAAATCGCAGAAGAAGCCAAGTCTTACTGTAACGGCTTTAGCAAACGCTTTAAGCTGATTATGTCTCACCCAAGAGGCAAGGTCGAAATTCTTGGTGTGGTAGAAGATGACATGATCTTCAGATTCCATCAAGCTAAAAATCCTGATGATATGGGTAAAATGTTCAAAGTGGGTCTTGATCCAAAGGGCAGATGGCTTGATAGAGAACTTCAGTTTATTGATTAATAAAGTGAATAGATGATTTATTTATAAACTCCCAGAGCGTAGGTGTGTAAATCCTATGTTCTGGGAGTTTTTTATTTATGGAGATTAGGTGTTTAATATATTTCTATAGACGAAAAGCTGGATATAAACGATCCAGCCCTGAAGATTTTCATTATTTGTTAAAATATAAAGTCCGTTTAATGACTGTATGTCCCATACATGATTTAAACGGATTTTTTTAGGCTCAAATACTGGTGGTCGATGTTTTTTACATCAAATTTTAAAAGACCAAAAACCCACTGGCAGATAGGACCCAGTAGAAGTGCTATGATGGGGGTTCCGATCCCTAATTTTCCACCAAGTAATATGCCCACAATGAGAACACTTATTTCAATGGATGCCCTTACAATCCCTACAGGTTTCCCTGTCCATTTCATAACAGCAACCATGAAGCCATCTCTCGGACCAGCCCCAAGTCCGGCCCCAATGTAGAGCCAGGATGCTATGGCGATGGCAAACATCCCCATAAAAATTAGGACAAGACCGCCTAAAAAACTTTGTGCCTGTGGGACAAGACCGCTTGACATTTGTATGTCTACAAAGCTGCCAATCAGCCACATATTTAGAATCGTTCCAATTCCAACACTTTGTTTGGCTAGGATATTTATGACGATAATGACAAGTCCAGTGATAATTATGGCATTGCCTAGGCTGAGACCAGTTTGTTTTGATAGTCCCATATGAAATGTGTTCCAAGGTGTGACACCTAAGTTTGCATTGACAGTTAAGACCAGACCGAGTGCATACAAGAAAAGTCCGGTGATAAGTTGGGTCATATTTTTAAAATTCATAAGCGTGTTCTGGCATTTAAGCCAGGTCTCCTTTCACGTCATCTTTTTTTTACTTGCTGTCTTGGCGGTTCTTGCTTATATTTTAAAGTATGAATATATAACTGTCCACCCTAAAACATAACACTTATATAGAAATCATATATAAGACTATAACACTTGGGTCTATCATGCTATACTTTATATGAGAGTGGGTAGAATATGAAAATTATAGTGGATAAAAAGAGTCTTATATCTGTACATGACCAAATATATAATGAAATTGAAAATAGAATTATGAGTGGTTTGTTAGAAGCAGAATCTAAATTGCCATCTCTTCGAAAAATGTGTTCAGACATTGGAGTAAGCCACATGACAATGGTTAAAGTGTATTCAGCTTTAGAAGAGAATGGTTTGGTCGAAAAAATACATGGCAAGGGCACCTTTGTAAAATCGCAATTTAGGAATATGACACCGGCTCAAGCAGAACAAAGCATTAATCTCTTGTCGTATATCAATGAATCAGAAAATTCTAAGAAAAATAAATCTCTCCAGTGGCAAGAAGATATATCTGACTATGTATCGGTAGGAGGATTTCGTGCCAACAGCAATTTAAATCATTCAAATCAAGGCATCAATTTGTCGATTGCATGTCTAGGACCCCACCTTGTTCCCTCTAAAAGGGTGCTTGACCTATTTCTAAAAAACCCAAAATTAGCAGGAAAGATTAATGACCTGTACCCTCCAATAGAGGGACTGGATGATATGAGGCAGGCAGCACGACAGGTTTTGAATCAGCGAAATGTGGACTTGTCACTTGAACAAACAGTGATCACAGTCGGATCACAGCAGGCCATTCGTCTTATTGCCCGAACTTTCATCGGTCCTGGGGATGTGGTTGTGGTGAGTGCTCCAACTTATCCAGGTGCGCTTGACATTTTTAAAAATCGAGGGGCTAGACTTATGGAAGTTCCCCTTGACGATGAGGGGATGGATGTTGAAGCGCTTATAGCCTTCTGTGAGAAGTATCCAGTTAAGATGGTGTATACAATGCCGAGCTTTCATAATCCGACAGGTGTTGTCATGTCCTTAAAACGAAAAAAAGAGCTTCTTGAGTTAGCCGATTATCATAATTTTATAATTTTAGAAGACGATGTATGTGGGCAATTGTCCTATGACATAAACACAATTCCACTCAAAGCTCTGGATGAAAAGGGACGTGTTTTATATGTCTTTGGATTCAGCAAAATTTATGGACATGCCTATAGATTGTCTGTTATCGGTGGCGCAACCAAGCTCCTTGAAAAGATAGTGTCTGCAAAGTCAAGTTCAGATGGTGGCGCACCACTTATCAATCAATTGATCATGTCAAATTTCATTGGAAGCGATGCTCAGAAACACTATCTTACAGACATATCTTCTCATTTGAAGCGGGTCAGGGATGAAGCCTATTTGGCTTTGATGCGCTATATGCCATCTTATGTTGAAGTTCATAAGCCGAGTGGCGGCATGTTGTTTTGGCTGACATTTCCTAAGACCTTTAACTGTAATTTGCTCCACTATAAGTGCATTGAAAAGTATAAGATTAACTTTCTTCCAGGGGAGTTTTGTTATAACTCGAAGCAGGGAAGAAATCAAATGCGGTTATGTTTTACAAGTGTTCCAAAGGATGTTTTTATAAAATCCATAAAAAATATAGCCGAAATTGTTGATGAGGTTTATAAGATTAGTAAGCTGATATAATGATTGATTTATAGCAGTTTCTGATGTTTGTGGAGAATAAATATACTTCCTGAGTACATGTTATTAACACTCACTTATGATTAAGACTTACTTTTGACTTCGTTTTTAGCTGACACAGTCAACTTTGCATAGTGAATATTAATGGTGTGACTCTGTAAAGGTGTACAGACCAGAATGGATAAGGAATAACTAATGGTGAAGACATGAAGGACCATAGACATTTAAGTTCACAAGAAATTATAAGCATGATAAACAAGCTTGAGATTACAAGGGCGGTACCAAATTGCCATGGATGTGGACTGCCTCAATCAGTTTGTGTCTGTGATAGCATAAAAACGTCTTAAAAGTGAAAAAGATGGATGTGCATCTACACATACTCATGCATGAAAAAGAAATAGGACGAAAAACAAACACTGCGAGGCTGGCTGGATTTATTATGGAGCCCTGGACCCATTTCTATATTTGGCGTCGTCAGGAGCCCCCGAATGACTTGCTTGCCCTAATAAAGGCAGATCATATAGACATCTGTTTGCTCTATCCAGCCAAGGCAGGTGATCCTGTTTTTGACAGAAAAAAAATAGAAACCGATCATGAAAAGCAGGCAGAAAAAGAAACTCATATAGTCATTATAGATGGAACCTGGCAAGAGGCGCAAAAAATATTAAATAAGAGTCCATATCTTCAAAGCCTGCCCAGACTTGAAATTCAAACAGATGTCTTGAGTCAGTTCACTTTAAGACGGAATCAAAAACCAGGGCATTTATGCACTTCAGAAGCCATCGCCAAGGCGTTAAGACAAGTTAATGAAGAGCAAGCAAGTGAAAACTAGATACATTGACATCGCTCTATTTAAAAAACTATGAAAATGGTCGCAGTGGACACAGATAAAGTAGTTTTCTGAAAATTTTGACTCGATTAGAAACCTTAAAAAGTGGTATAATTTAAATAACAAGGATGTTATGAGAAGAAGGGATTCTATGCGTATTGAAAACCAATCGGGCCACTATAGTAAATTGATTCCTAGCGAAGCAGGGCATGCCCTTCAAAGTCCCTCTGAAAAGTTGAAAATTGACACGTCAAAAGAAGAGGCTAAGGAAAATGAATTAGATTTGAAGGCGCTTAAAGATATTCCTGATTTCGCTAAGACGAATTATGAAAAAGATGAGCAAAAGAGACTTGAAAAAATCGCCCTTTCAGGCAATAGCGACTTGATCCAGATCAATATGATATGGTCAAAAAGCTTGAGCAAATAGAGCGAGAAGTTATCATGCATGAAAAAGCACATCAAGCCACAGGTGGGTTTTCAGTAGGAGCGGTTTCTTATATATACACAATGGGGCCTGATTACAGGTACTATGCCACAGGTGGAAACGTTGAGTATAAGTTGCCATATTCAGGCACACCTGAGACTATGATGCGGGCTTTCAAAGGTCTAAAAAAATGCTGCAACATCATCAATGGATGCATCTAGTCAAGATGGACGGATGGCTTCAATGGCAGAAGCAAAAATTCAAGAAATTAAGAATAAAATTTCTAGCGATAAAGCCAAGCATATATATTATGAAGAAATGATGCGTGAGAAGAAATTGCGCGAAAAACGTCAAAAGAATATAACGTTGAATTAAACAATATTGTAAGGATGGGATACTATGCGTCTTAGTGGTCTAGGGCCTGGTCCATCCCTTTTCATTTCTAATTCAAGACAGAATTCTGGACAGGTCAATGAAGATAATAATATCGAAAACAACAATATCGAAGGATCAAATGGCTTAAAGGGTCAGAAAAATCAAGAGACCAATCAGGATCCAACTATAGAAAGCAAGGGACAGGGTGCAGAACTTGCTGATCCTCTTGATGATCCTGAAGTACGTGCTCAAGTGATGGAACTACAAACCGTCGAAGATAAGGTTATAGCCCATGAACGAGCACACCAAGCGGCGGGTGGAGAGTTTACTGGTGCTGCTAGTTATGGCTATACTATGGGCCCAGATGGCAAACGGTATATCACCAGTGGGGAAGTTAGTATAAGTGTGCCTTCTTCTGGTGAGCCGGAGGAACAGCTTAGAGCCATGGAAAGAGTTCGAGCGGCTGCCCTTGCTCCAGCTGATCCATCAGGACAAGACCAAAGTGTCGCGGGGCGTGCAACGGCAAAAATGGCTAAAATTAGAACGGATATTGCAAGACAAAAAGCCACTGATGCCTATGGAAATGATGAAAAAGACCCTTCTAAAAATGAAGCCCTTGGCGATATAAGTGGAATGAATGAAGATGTTGATCCAGAGAGTCCACTGAATAAAGCTATTGAAGACCGAATGCGGTTAGATCTAATGATATAAATAGTATAGTGTGAATGAAAACTGAGTGGGGGAAGATCCACTCAGTTTTTTATTTTCTTATAAGCCCTATTTTGACAAAAGAAAAATGTATAAGATATGGAAAAAATAGAAATAGGCCTAGCGATATACTAAGAAATTCATAGTGAGTTCATATAATTGGGGTATCTTCTTAAAGGAAATCATTCAAATTTAAAAAGAGGCATCTGGGCATGTTTGTCAAGACTTATGAGATTTATCAGTGTTCAGATGAATTCCTCGTAGACGAATTGGGTACATATCCATTAGATAAATGGAGGGCAGTGAATGTGACAACTAAAAAAGAAAGCAAACAGTTTCGAAAAAGAAGTATGCGTAGGCGCATAAAAAAGATGATGGTTGTGAACAGTTTAATAGCCATAGTCATCATGAGTATTCTGGTTTTATCTTTTACATTTGGGGCCATTAAGTCGATTGGCCAAATATTTTCTGACATTGTTGCAGGAGATATTGTACAGGAACTTGAAAATCCAAGAAATAAGATATCCCAAGGCGATGAGGCTATGATGGGGATTAGTGAAGAAGCGTTACAGCGCTGGTATCACACAATTGGGAACAAATTCTATTTCAATTTTAGTGATGGATTCAACCAAGAACCGAAGAAGACTTAATGAAATGTTTGGTTCTGAAGATGGACAAATGGACATGGATAATATGGAATCAACAGATGATTTCATGCACTTTAGTCTTGTCTTTGTTGAAATAACAAGAGGGATGAAACGGTTTTTCCACCATTCCAAAAGATAATAAGTCGAGCATGGACATTCGTGCAGCCATGAAGCATTATTCCTATGAAAGTGTCCAACCCTATTACAGTGTGAATGGTGATGAACTTGGCAAGGTTATGGTCCAGTTCAATGCTATGATATTAATTGGTGTGGCTGTGGCCTTAATTGCACTTTTCATTTTTGCGGCAATTATTTCATCAATAGTCAGTATTTTTGTGAGCATTATATCTTCGGGTGCCCTTACAAAATCCTTGGCTGACCTTCAGCGAAAAATGAAGAATCTATCAGAAGGTGAGCTTGAAAAAGCCCTGCATTCAGAACTGGATATTAAGAGGCCTTTTTCAGAAATCAAGGATCTGGCCAATTCGACCAACAGTATTATTGAACAAATGCGTACATATTCTGAAACACTAGAAAATCATAAGGAAGAGCTTGAAGCTCAAAATGTTGAGCTGGTTGTCCAGGGGACAGAGCTCACAAACATAAACGTTAAACTTGAGGACATCAACCTGCAAATGCGCGATATTCTTGATAATGTAGGACAAGGATTCATACGCTTTGAAGATGACTTAATGATTCATTCTGAATACTCAAAAGAGTGTACAGAAATATTTAAATATTGTGTTGCCAATAAAAAATTCTCCACCTTGCTATATCCTGAGGATGAGCAACAAGCTGAGTTCGTTGATGATCTTCTAGGCAAAATTCTGGAGCCAGGCGGTGTGAACGAGGACTTATACTTGCCCCTTTTGCCTGAGGAAATCGGTATTGGTGAAAGAATAATCGAATTGAACTATAAGATTTCACAAGGTCTAAAAAATAGAAAATCAATGATCGTTATTTTAACGGATATTACAGAAAAACGAGATCTTGAAGAACGTATGGATGAAGAAAGACAAATCCTAAAAATGGTTGTTAAAGCCATGGTCAACAGGAAATTATTTATGGAGGTAACAGAAGCATTTGAGCACTTCATATTTGAAGGTCAGCAAAATGACTGGAAGTTTAATGAAAATACAGATGAGAACGTAAGATATATTATGCGTCAACTTCACACGTTTAAGGGGAATTTTAGTCAGTATGATGTCATCAGACTGACAGAGGTCTTGCATGAAACGGAGTCGAGGCTTCTAAGCGCTCTTGATGGAGACAGCTGTGATATGAATAATATCAAAGACTGTATAGATTTGGAGAAATTACAGAATGCATTTGACAGCGATTTAGGTGTAATAAAGGCCTATGTGGGTCCAGATTTTCTGAAAGAGGATGACCGTTTTATTGTAGAAAAGAATAGAATTGTTGATATTGAAAAGAAAATGCAGACTGTCCTTTCTGAGCAGGAATGTAGGATCCTACTGCCAGAAATTAGAAGCCTGCGGTATAGACCACTTAAAGATTTGCTTCGTATGTATCCTGAATATACAATAAAACTAGCGGAAAGAATGAAATAAATCAGTGCAAAGCTTTGATATCGAAGCCGATGAAGTGCTTGTTGATGAAGGAAAGTACCAAGCGTTTACACAGGCTATGGTCCATGTTTTTAGAAACGCTGTTGATCATGGTATTGAGCATCCAGACGATCGAGTGGAAGCTGGAAAGGATATGATGGGGCATGTGTCCTGCAAAATAACAGACTTAGGCCAAGCTTTCGAGGTGACAATAAAAGATGATGGTGCTGGCATTGATATAGAAAAAATAAAAGGCAAACTTATCGAGATGGGCATTCCAAGAGAAAGTGTAGATGTAATGTCAGAAGACGACATACTTCACCAGGTCTTTGAAGAAAGCTTATCCACCCAAGAGGAAGCCACTATGCTTTCCGGACGTGGTGTGGGTCTTTCTGCCCTCAAGCAGTCAGTAGAAGATTTGGGAGGGGTTATCTCTGTGCGTTCGGAGTATGGACGTGGGTCAACCTTCATTATTAGGATACCAACCAAACAAGAATCTGAACTTGAAACTATTTTACCAATCAATTTTTATGAAGGCACTTTCAAGAACTTCAGTCAGCTATATCAATAACTATATGACTCACATGCAGGTGCCTTATACTGATGATATTCAAAAAACAGATAAAATTGATTTGATGGAATTAACGGCACTTGTTAGTTTAAAAGGGGTCATCAACGCACTGGTAATGATTAGTGTCAACAGACCATTGGCGTAAAGCTTGTGAATAGCTTTATGTATGAACCTGTGGCTGAGTCGGAAGTCGACAACTACATTGAAGACGTTCTCGCTGAAATTGCCAATACCATTCTTGGTAACACTTTGGGGCAATTTGAGGATGGACAAGAATTTTGCATATGGGCATACCAGCAATTATTTCCAATAAGGGTGCCTATGTTAAATATACTGATTCAGAAATACTGACATTTGAAATGACCGAGGGACAAGAGTACTGGAGTATTCATATGATACAGCTAGAGGGCAATCAGATTGAGGAGGCAACACTATGGCAAGAATACTAATTGTTGATGATTCAGCGGTGATGCGCTTAAATTTAAGGAAAATACTAATGGAGTCTGGCCATGAGATAATAGCCGAGGCCCCCAATGGAAAAGTTGCACTAAATATGTATGAAAAATATAAACCTGACCTTGTGACAATGGATATAACCATGCCAGTTATGTCGGGGGTGGATGCAACAGGTTTTATTGTTTCCAAGTACCCTGATGCGAAAATAGTTATGATTAGTGCCCTTAACCAGAAAAAAAATGGTATATGATGCCCTAAAAAATGGTGCGCGCCATTATATAATTAAACCAATTGATAAGCAAAAGGTTATGAGTGTACTTAATGAAGTCCTTCTTACAGAAACCAGCCACATTCAAAAGTATGAAGAAAATCAGGAAAGACAATCCAAGATTGAAGATGAAACAAAGGATCACTTCACTATAGAAAATGTGGAAGGTATTTTCATAATAAGACTTGAAGCGGGATTTGACAGTAAAGATATGGACAATTTAAACACAGCCATGCAGGGCATTATGTTCGTACGCCCGCTTAAAATCAAATTCGATTTTGGTGGACTCAATGAATTTGATGACGGCTATTTGAATAGAATTATGGTATATGCTAAAAAAGCCATGGACAGTGGTGGAAACTACGAGTCCTTGGTTCAAGGAGAATCGCTCAAAGCAATTGTTGAGCACAAAGAGGAGACTTATCTGCAATGACAAATAACATACTCATTATTTCAAAGAGCAGACAAATGTTTGACCTGCTTAATGACATGATAGATAGGCAAAAATATAAGTTAGATCAGTCAAGTGCTGTTGATATGATGCAGAAAATATTCCTAAATGTTCCCTTCTATATTATCGTAGATCTCGAAGACTCAACCATGCAAACAATACAGATGGTAAAGTCTGTTCAAGATCTGGATTACATTCCTGTACTGTACGTGGGGCGGGGAGACACCGTAAATGCTCATAAGGCCACATTTATGAATGATCTGGCAATTGATATTCAATCGTTGCCTGGTTTGATAGATAGTTTGCTTGGGCAAGGTCTATTGTTTAAAACAGAATACAACAAGGTTTCTGAAACCTATGAAACAATTGACTCCTTAAGTTCTGACACGAAAAATGTTATGGATAAATACCTGTTGAGAGACTATGGTGATTTTGGGTTTTCTTCAAAGGAGGTTGTCAATAGTCTGTTCGCAGATAACCCTATATTGACCAACAAACCGGAATGTGTATGGGTGGTCCACCCAGAACAAAGTGGCAGGCTCATTTCTATGTTTTCAAGTTCTGTCGATTCAGGCGGCTATGACGAAGTTTATGAGGGTGTGTTAACAGAGGAAGATACCTTTGGATTTGACGTATATGCAGAAAATGGGTTTAAGATGAACTTTGAGCAGGAACAAATATCAGACATTGATGAGAACTCTCAACTGTTTCCAGATATAATGCGTGAACGCCTAAACCGTCTTGATAATTTTGCAGGTTACGGTATGGATCAAATTATAGTTATTGGTTGTAATTATAAAGATGCAGTAACAAGTTACGAATCATCTGTCTTGAAATCGATGACAGTTACACTGGACTTGCTGGAAAACATTCGCTTTCAAGTCCATGAAGTTGAAGGGGCTTTTAACTACACCCTGGATGCACTGGCAAGAGCTGCCGAAGCAAGTGATGACATGACGGGACAGCATATTCGCAGAGTCAATGAATACTCAAGGTTTATAGCAAAGAAACTTCGAATGGATACCCAGTTTGTGAAAGAAATTTACAATACAGCACAAATGCATGATGTTGGAAAAATATATGTGGACAATCAGATACTGCAAAAGCGGGGCAAGTTGACAGATATTGAATTTAGAGAAATGCAGCTTCACACTGTTTATGGACAACGTATTATTGGACAATCCGAGTACTTGCAAATGGCAGCAGACATTGCCCTCAATCACCATGAAAAAATGGACGGAACAGGCTATCCTAATGGGATCAAAGGGGATGCCATACCACTTTCTGCAAGGATTGTTATGCTAGCAGATATTTACGATGCTCTTAGAAGTGAAAGATCGTACAAACCTGAGTTTTCCCATGAGAAGACCGCTGATATTATTATTAATGGTGATGGTCGAGTCGAACCCATTCATTTTGATCCTGAAGTTTGGCGTGTGTTTAAGAACTATCATGAAGAGTTTAACAGAATATTTAGTAGGCTCAATGGTTAAAAGTGAAAAGGTTTGTATTATTCCTGTAAAACACAGGCTATTGCTTCAAAAGTTTAAATCCTAAAATCAAAAGAACACCATACCCAATATACTGTTTTGATCTATAAATATATATTGGGTATGGTGTTAACTTTGAAAAGGCAGTTAAAGTCACGTCTATAATACTTTGTAAGTTGTTGGTATGAAAATATGCTAAAATGAAGTGGGTGACACAAAAAATGGTATAACTGGGCGAAAAAAGAGAGGTGCTGTTCATGATAAAAAAAATGGATTCCTGTTGTTATAGCACTTGTTATACTCACAGGCTGTCAAGTTCCTGATGAGAATCAGAACGTAGAAGCAATGGGTACTGAACAAGAAGGAAAAGTGGTTATAGAACAAGCAACAAATCAAGAGGCAAACGAGCAAAAACAAGTAAACAAGAGACACAAGAGACACAAGAGACTGATGAGAAGATCCATAGTGATTCAACTGACTTGGTGAGTGCAAAGCCATTTTTAATGACAACAGATACAAATGGACTTAAAAAAGAGGATCTTGACGTCTACAATATTCGTGTGTATTTTGATCCAGATCAGAAGACTTTGGCCTGTGAACAAAGGGTGGTCTATAAGAATAAAGAAGATCTAGATCTTGATACCTTAGTCTTTCAAGTTTTGCCAAATGCCTATAAATCTTTAGAGACTGCCCCTGTCCTATTTGGTGATATAGATTCCATCTATCCCAATGGTTTTGGTGAAGGCTACATAGATTTTTCTGAGGTGAAGGTGGATGGCAAGTTGGCGGAGTATAGCTTTTACGGTGCTGATGACACATTGATGTCCATAGACCTTGAGTCGTCTATGGCGCCAGAGGAAAGTGTAGAGATTGAGATGGTCTACACAGTCAAAATTCCTCCAGCTTTTGACCGGTTCGGATACAATGACACGACCTTTAATATTGCCAACTGGTATCCAGTGGCAGCGGTTTATGACAAGGGGTGGAAGGAAGACACCTACCTGCCAATAGGAGACCCTTTCTATACAGATATGGCCTCATACAAGGTTGTTTACAATGTACCAAAAAACTACGAAATTGCTTCAACAGGTGTCCGGTCTAAGCTTGAATACGATGAAGCAGACCGTAAAATTATTACATACGAAGCGGACTTTGTGAGGGACACAGCCTGGCTGGCCAGTGATTCTTGGAATGTGTACAGCGAAGAAGTTGACGGCACCATGATCCGGTCCTATTATTTTGGGGAACAAAACTTTTCAAGCGACAAAGCCATTGAGACTGCAAGACATTCTTTAGAGATTTTTAATGGAATTTATGGTCCCTATCCATACTCCGAACTTGCTGTTGTTGCCACAGACTTTCCAAGTGGTATGGAATACCCTACCATTGTCATGATTGCAAAAGACAGATACAAGGCGTCAAGACTCAATGCACTTGAATCTGTGATTGCCCATGAAATAGGCCACCAGTGGTGGTATGGCGTTGTCGGCAATGACCAAATTGATGAAGCTTGGCTTGATGAATCCTTAACGGTTTTTTCCACAGCTCAGTTTTTTGGTCAAAAATACGGTGAAGATGCCTATGAGTCCTATGTGAATTCTTATAGAAACAGATATGAGAACAGAAAGTCTGAAGATGGTGATGGTGTTGTGTCAAAACCACTTACAGAGTTTGAAAATTGGTCGGACTATTCTAACCTGGTTTATAGAAAGGGCATGCTCTTTATAGATGCCTTGTGTGATGAATATGGAAAAGAAAACGTCCTTGATTTTATGAAGAACTATTATGAAGCGTATAAGTTTAAAACGGCCACAACAGATGACTTTATCCGTTTAGGTGTCTTGTATTTTGGGGATGATTTTAAAGACCTTGCAGATGTTTGGATATTTAATGGAGTGAATTGATGGTCTAAATTGAAGAAATGAGGCTTCGTAAATCTAAGGATAGTAAAGGGGTATGATGTATGAAGAATACAGCGCTTATTGTAATCGATGTGCAAAATATTATGACACAGTTTAAGGCCTATGCTTGGGACCGAGTTATAGATAATATCAAAGAACTGCAATGTGCCTGTAGGGATAAAGGCATAGAAGTTATTTTCATTCAGCATCATGATGAGGGACTGGTAAAGGGAAGTCATGACTGGGAACTGTATAATGAAGTTGCTCCCCTTGAAGACGAAAGGGTTTTCCATAAGTCTATTCCCTCCGCTTTCAAGGAGACAGACCTTGAAAAATACTTGAAGGAAAAAAACTATAAGACATTGATTCTCACAGGTCTTCAGACGGACTACTGTGTTGATACCAACGTCAAAGTTGCTTTCGAATTAGGGTTTGAAGTCATAACGCCTGAGTTTACGAATACAACCTTTGACAATGGGGGCCTATCGGCAAAAGATCTATATGAGCATTATAACCATAGGGTCTTCAAAGATAGGTTTTCAACAGTAGAGTCAGTGGAAGAGACACTCTTACAGATAAGAGAAAGATAGATATACGAAATATATATATAATTGAAGGGCGGCTCATCTGGCTACCCTTTTTTATTATCCAAATAGTATAAAATCGAACCAGTTGTCAATGAAATCAAAAATCACTCTTGAGGGCTTCCTTAATTTTTGAACCTGTATCAGTACCAGCTTTAGGCGTATGGACAATCATCTTGAGACCTGAGTCATCAGCCATATTGAAATTACAAACTTCAAATTCCAATCTTCCGAGTTTGGGATGATTCAGTATCTTATAAACGTCGTCGTTGTTCATAACATCGTGCAAGGACCACCAGTTTTTAAACTCTTGACTTTCTCCTTTTAAATCCTTTATAAACTCAGACAACCATTCATTGTCTATGTTCTGGCCTCGAATGAGTCTGAATCGACCAATGAGACCCAGAGCTTGTTTATCCCAACTAGCATAAAGGGACTTAAAGCGTTTATCGGTAAACATAGCCCAGACGATATTCCGCTCTCGTTTGCTCATGCTTTCAAAATCCCCGAGCAATATGACTGCCGCATTATTCCAAGCAAGCACATTGAAAAATTGATCGGTGATAAGAGACGGACAATCTTTCATGCTGTCAAGGATGTGCTGGAGTGTTGGTCTAGCTGTGTCATGGAAATTGTTTTCAAACCTTGTGATTTGATTTGTCAGAGCATGAAGGTATATTTGTTCCTCATCATTAAGCAGAAGTGTCCTGCTTAAACTTTCAATAACTTGATCCGAAACCTGAATGGGTCTCCCCTGCTCAAGCCATGTGTACCAAGTTAGGCTAATACCTGATAGGAGGGCAACCTCTTCGCGCCTTAGTCCAGGCGTTCTACGGCGACCAGATTGAGGGAGTCCCACTTGTTCAGGTTTTATTTTTGCTCGACGGCTTTTCAAAAATTCAGAGAGTTCCTTATATTTTTCTGCTTCAAGTTCGCGCTTCATATTTGAGCCTTTCTATTAGAATTTATACCAGTATAACTAGACACCTAGTTAAATTATAACCTATATTTTACTATTTAAATATAGCCTGATGGGCAAGGCAGTGCAAAGAAAGAATGGGAAAAAGATTTGAAGGCAGAATAGAAAGAGAGGAAATACAATGAATTTTTTATGGACAGCAATTTATGTGAATAACCTAAACACATCCCTATCCTTTTATAAGGACATAGTTGGTCTTAAGGTGACTAGGCAGTTTGAAGCAGGCCCTGGCGTAGAAATAGCTTTCATGGGCAGGGGAGAGAAAAACGAAACCTTAGTAGAACTGATACAAGATAGGGGAAAAAAGGACATCGATTACTGCAAAGAAGTATCTATTGGTTTTGCCGTAGACTCAGTTGATAAAAAAATGCAGGGTATGAAAGACAAAGGTATTAAAATTCAAGAGGGTCCGGTGGAAACGCCTAAGTCTAAGTTCTTTTATATTGAAGACCCTGATGGATTTAGGGTTCAATTTGTACAGTTTGTTTAAATGAGTTAATCATAAGAAATATTCTAGACATACTAAATGAACATAATAACTAATAAATGAGTGTTATGTATTTTGTTTTGCTTGGAAGCTTAATTGTCTAGTCTTATTATTACCTGAGCGACTTGTAAATTTACTAGTGCCTAATCTAAATTAATGTCAAGCAATGTGTTAAAATACATAGTGAAAACATGTCTTGGGAAAGAATATGTAAACGTTATAAGTTGGACGCTTGCTAAATAACGGATTGTTGCCCTCTTGTACCATATATTTATTATGCTCATAAATATATGTGACATATTAAAGGCTCTAAAATTGTGATTTGCAAGTCGCTCTGGTACATGAATATAAAGGTGTAAACATGAAATATAGAACTGAAATACATGATGAACTGGTTAAGTGGTACAGAGTGGTAAACGTGACTTGCCCTGGCGTAAAACGCAAGATCCCTATAAATATGGATTTCTGAAGTGATGCTTCAGCAAACGCTTGTAGAAACAGTCAAGGGTTATTACGAGCGGTTTTTGAAGGCCTTTCCGAATGTGGAAGACCTTGCAAAATCTGACGATGAAAAGCTTATGAAGCTATGGGAGGGTCTGGGCTACTACTCGAGGGCTAGAAACTTAAAAAGAGCGGCCATTATGATTATGGAAGACTTCGATGGCATCATGCCAAATGACCTTAAAAGCATTCGAAAATTGCCTGGAATTGGTCCTTATACAGCTGGGGCTATTTTGTCAATTGCCTATGATAAGCCTGTAGCGGCAGTGGATGGCAATGTTATTCGAGTTTATAGCCGGTTGTTTAAAATTGAGCAAGCCGTTGATCTAAAGGACGTGAAGGCAGAAATAGAAAGAATAGCAGATGAAATGGTCCATGAAACAGATCCTAGCAGTTATAATCAGTCTCTTATGGAACTTGGTGCAACCATATGTATCCCTAAGAATCCTAGGTGCTTGACTTGCCCTGTTCAGGCTTATTGTGAGGCCTTCAAGGCTGGGGTTCAAAACGAAACTACCAAAGAAGTCCCCAAAGAAAGCCAAAAAAGAAGTGGATCTATACGCTATGATTATAAGAAAAGAAGATTCATTTCTAATTCTCAAGCGTCCATCTGACGGACTTTTACCAGGCTTTGGAGTGTGCCATCAGTGGAACTTTCAGGTGATGAAAAAAGACAGCAAGTCCAGTGGACCGCTGTCAACAAATGCTTCTTGAAGAAATTGGAATAGATGCCGTCTTTAAAAAAGAACTGGGCATAGCCAGTCATGTTTTTACCCATATAAAATGGTCAATTAAGGCTCTGGAGTTTGAGTGGACGAGTGGAAACCTGCCTGACTATCCAGAAACGAAGTGGATCAAAGTCTCACAAGTGGATAACTTTGCTTTTCCAACAGCCTATAAGAAGGCTTTGCGTCTTGGTTCGCTAATATAGCCAGTTACTTTTCTATTGAAGTTGACCTTGTAAACGTTGCAGGGGCTTTCTTTGCTTTCTGCGGAGATTGGAAAAATCTCACAGACACTACCAGGAATTTTTCTTAACAACTTTTTTGAGTTTGGCCATTTCAGCAGACAATTTCTCAGTTGTGCCGAGGGGGGACAACACACCGTATAGGCCTGCAATAGACAAGCTGGTCATCTCATAATATTTTGCTTCCCCGAAGCGGTCTTCTGTTAGGATATAGCCGTTTTTTCGATCGTTTTCATTATAGTACTCCACGATTTTATTATCAAAAGTTATAATAATTTCATGGACCATATCGCAGACTTTTTCAAAATCGGAGGTATCTAGAACTGCAACAAAATCATCTCCTCCGATATGGCCAACAAAAGTGTTGATAGAATCTTTTTGCTTAATGGTATCTTGTATGATTTGTGCGGTTGTTTTTATGATTTTGTCACCGTTATCAAAACCGTAGACGTCATTGTAGGCCTTGAAATTATCAAGATCAAAATACAGAATCACACATTGGGTCTTATAGCTGATAACGTCATTGAGGACCCTGTTTATAATCAAGTTGCCTGGCAGACCTGTTAGAGGATTGGATTCTTTAGCATGGTCTCTTTCTAATTGAATGGCATATTGTAGCAGGTTTTTAACCGTCACGATCCCGTAGTATTTTGTGCCTTGAGTTACGATTATGGTATCGTAAATATGGTCATTTTCACGTGCCATAGCAAGTTCGGCCACTTTATTGATAGGGGTGTAGTAGTCAACAATAAGTGGGACCTCATCCATCAACAATGAAACAGGTCTGTTCATGTAAAGAGCGTGACCGTATTGTGAAGCCAAGGTTTGATAAAAAGCCTGCTTTGTGATGAGTCCATCAACAAAGCCATCGCTTGTGACGCAGACCCCCTCAATTTGAACATCAGAAAATATATCCACAAGCTCCTGCCCTTTAGCTGATGGACGCACAGCTAGAGTAGAGTCAGCTATGGGACCAATAAAGTGATAACTGGAATTGTAGTTTCCGTTATTCTCAACTTGCTGATGGTATCTGGAAAGGGAGGAAATAATGCTTTCTGATATATTAAGAAGCTTGCTCGCGGGTCTTTGGAAGTAATACCCTTGACCTGCGTAGACTCCAAGACGAATCAGAGTCTTTAGCTCCTCTTTGGTTTCGATCCCCTCTGCAATAATTTTTATATTGGTGCTGGCACCAAGCTGAACAAAGCTTTTTACAATAGCCTGCTTGAAACTGTCTTTATGGATGTTTCTTACAATGTTCATATCTATTTTTACAAAGCCAGGTTTTGTTTCAACGATGGTGTTCATACCAGAGTAACCTGCGCCTGCATCATCTATTGCAATTTTATAGCCTTGGTTGGTGTAGTAGTTTAGGATTTTTTTAAAGGTATCATAATCATCAATCGCTGTGCGTTCGGTGATCTCAAAAATAATTTTGTCAGGACTGACCCCAAACTTATCAAGGTAATCTTTCGTTAAACCTTTTTCGAATTTTGGATCACGAATTATATTGGGATCAACATTTAAAAAAAGAAATTGCCCCTCTCCAAGACCACTTGCATGCTCAATGGCTAGGCTTCGAAAGATCAGTTCCAGTTCCCAGAGCATATCGTTGTTTTCAGCGGCATTTAAAAGAGCGACTGGGCTGTGAAGGATAGAATCAATAGGGCCGCGGCTAAGGGCTTCATAGCCAATGATGTCACCATAATCAAGTTTTACAATAGGTTGATAATATGTGGAAATATCCCGTTCATCGATTATTCTGCGTATTTCATAAGATTCAAATAGTGTATTCGTCATTATTGCCTCCAATATTACAAGATAGGGCGATCGTAATTATTATAGTATTGTAAGGTAAAAACTTGATTGTCCGCGAGTTAAAAACAAGTTAAACGGGTATATATATATTACAGAAAGTTAATATTTGTTTGTTGGTAATGTACACTAAAGAGGAGGCAAGACATGAAACGTATGAATGAAAGTCCAGAGGTAAGTCATCTTCTTGATACATTTATTTGCCCACAATGCAGTTCACCATCTTTAAAAATCATTGATCAACAATTTGGGCACTGTGAAAACGGAGAATGTGACTTTGAAGGTAAGGTAAAGACAAGATTAGCCAAGCCACATGAAGATCAAACCATGTGTGTTATTATTGATAACCAGCTCTACTGCATTGAGAAGGATGATCTTGAAGCGCCCCTAGTAAAAGCTGAAGAAGACTAGGGATTGTTTTTAGAGCGTATTTACACTTATAGTGAAAGAAAAACTGCCCCTGGTTGTTTAAAAAACAGCCGGGGGCAGTTTTGATTTTGATTGTCTTTATAAATCAATCGGGTTTAACGAGTATTTTAATGGCTGCCGGAATGATTTCAATAGATATAGGCAAAGTTCCAGCGTACTCACCATCAAAGTCAATTTCAAGATCATCTCCACTAACCAGATCAATGTCAACCTTATTGGTTCTAAAATAAAGAACTTTCTTATGGTTAATATGCTCACCCTTTAACACGGATAAAAAGAGTTCAGCAGCTTCTTGTATGCTGCCTGCTTCCCTTATGAATATGCAGTCAAGAAGACCGTCCTGCATATGGGCAAGAGGCATGAGCTGTTCAAATCCACCTATTGTAGGAGAGTTGGAGATGATAAATAGGTTAAATCGACCCTCTTCGCTTGTATCATCGTGGTTTATTCGGAGCTTATATGACCTGAGACCGCTTGATGTTAATTCTTTTATGACTTCGAGATAGTATGCGACGCGACCAAGCATATTTTTTAGTTCTGAAGGGGTTCTGTGTGCCACAGATGTTATCATGCCCCCTGCAACAACGTTAAGAAAATATTGATCTCCAGATTGTCCTAAGTCAATAGACTTGAAATGAAACTTATCAATCATGTTGCAAAATTCCACTGGATCATTGCTGATACCTAAATGTTTGGCTATATCATTCATTGTTCCTTCGTGCAGGATTGCAAGAGGAATATTCGAACCAGACTCATAGATACCACTGGCCACTTCGTTAATGGTTCCATCGCCTCCTGCTGCAATGATAAGGTCCCATGGACCATCTTGGCAGTTTATCGCCTGTACTCGTCCATCACCTTGTTTTTTGTTGCATATTTATTGACGGTATACCCTCTGTTTAGTAGTATCTGTGCAACATGATTCACTCGGTCTTCAGCTGAACCACGTCCTGAAACAGGATTGTATATTATTTTTATATATTTCATGATGTCACCTACCTTAACTGATATATATCCAAAATACTGGTCTATAGACCTCAAATTAAAACCTTGTAAGAACTTACAGATGTTTCATTTAAGTGTATTATATATGATTAATGTGAACAAAACAAAAATTTGAATCTAAGCATAAAAAGACCTATCCTTATGGATAAATCCATCTGGATAGGTCCTTGCTATGAGTTTTCCAGTCCAATTTAGGCTGATTTCTTCATTTGATTTTTATCTGTGTGTTTTCCAGAAAAAACTTTCACAGACTGTGCTGCTAGAATAGCTGAAAGTCCAAGGAGAAGGACTGCAAAGAAGACAAGGAGCATGTTACCTGCTGCAATATTGGTTTTAATGAGTAAACCAAGAGCGCAAACGGTAACGACAAACATAAAAATCATAGGGTAGAAGACCATTTTTATTTTCTTTACCCATATTTTTGAGCCACGCTGCTAGGGAAAGAAGGGCAAGAGCGGCAAGCAGTTGATTGGCAGATCCGAATAGTGGCCATACTTTTTGCCATCCTACGAGGGCAAGAGCGCCACCAAGAACAACTGTGATCGCTGTTGAAATAAAACGATTTGATGCAAGTGGACTCTGTACCGACTTTGATGCGTCCTCAAAATACTCCTGGAATATAAAACGACCAAGACGTGTTGCTGTATCAAGTGATGTTAAAGCAAAGGCTGAAATAGCCAGGGCGGTGAAAGATTTACCAACAGCAAACGGAAGACCAAAAGTGACCATAAAAGTGCCCAGTCCATCTGAAAATACATTCACGGGACCACCGTTGGCAAGAAGTTCACTGAGTCTGTCGCCACCAATATAAGCAGCCGTTATAAGTGCGATGACTGCTAATACACACTCTATGAGCATGCCACCATAGCCGATGAGCTTTGCGTCTGCTTCGCGGTCTATTTGCTTTGAAGAGGTTCCTGATCCAACTAAGGAGTGAAAGCCTGATATGGCGCCACAGGCAACAACAACAAAGAGCATTGGAAAGAGGTATTGTCCATTTGAAGCTTTAAAACCTGCAAATGCTGTAAGCTGTATGCTTGGTCTATAAAGGAGCAGACCCAGTACAGCACCGCCAATCATAGCATACAAGAGGTAAGAGTTTAAATAGTCTCTTGGTTGTAGTAGGATCCAGACAGGTGTAACGGAAGCAACGAAAATGTACCCAAGCAGTAGAAAAATCCAAGTTGTCTTAGACAGCATAATAGGGAACATCATACCAGCTGAAATACATCCAACAAGAGCAACCACACCCACAAGCGTTGCAGGTCCAAGGGGCATGTTCATTCTATAGACCGCAATACCAAAAACAATAGCTAGGGCAATGAAGAGCAAGGATGCCGTAGCGGCTTCAGGCACGCTGACAAATGTGTTTGCAACAATGTTAACAAATGCAGCCACTACGAGTAAAAGAGTGAGCCAAGCAAAGACTGAAAAAAGTTTCTTACCGCTGGTTCCAATATTCGATTCTATGATTTGTCCGATGGATTTTCCGTCATGACGAATAGAAGCAAACAATGAACCGAAGTCTTGTACACCGCCAAAGAAAATACCGCCAATGATGATCCAGAGCATGACAGGTATCCAGCCAAAAACTGAAGCGACAATAGGTCCTACAATTGGACCAGCCCCTGCAATGGATGCAAAGTGGTGTCCTAAGAGAACAGGTGCACTTGCGGGCACGTAGTCAACACCATCAGACAAGGTGTGGGCAGGCGTCTCCCTCGATGGGTCAACCCCCCATTTCTTAGCAAGCCATGCACCGTAAGTGACATATGCGACTAGAAAAATCGCAATCGCAGAAAAAATAAGTATTAATGAATTCATAGATTAATCCTCCCTTTTATTTTTTCCCCTCAATAGATTTATTGAAGTGGTTCTGGGCTAAAGTACGGCATCATTTTCTTGGCCTTTTTGCTTGTGATGACAGACTTATCTGACAGGTTCACAACAATAAGGCAAATATCAACCCAACCTTTGAGTCCGAATAGAAAGGTTTTTTGATATTTGAATGATTGAATGTGGTTTAAAACATCATCCGAAATTGAGTTTTGTGTGACTATAACACCACTTAATCGTGTCGACATATGCTCGCTGTGGGGATCCACCAGGTCTGGTATTGCTGACTTCAAAGCCTTTACCAAAGTCATAATGTCTGTAACAGTAACAGTTTCATAGTGTTTGAAAAAAGTGTGTTCATTGTTTTCAAAAGCGTATATTGTTGCTGATTTTGTAGCGAGATATTTCTCATTACGCGCATAAAAATGTGCATATAAATCTGTTTTAATATCACAAAGTTTAAAAGTGTCGTAGACATCGTAATTTGCTGAAAACTTCTCTTTCATGGATGTGTAATAGGCATCAATATTCATGGGAGTCCCCTTCAATAAACTTTAATTAGTCAGATGTAGGTTAAATTGCAGAATGCAAAATATTTGGAAAATTCACTTGTGTTCATTATAGAAAGGAATGAGATTTGCTGGGAGAAATAGAGCTGAAAAGCAAAAAAAACCACCTGAATGACATTTCAGGTGGTCTGAGTGTTTTTTTCGTTTAAACGCTTGCAAATTACAGGCTCAGCCTGTATCTTGTTATTAATTGATATTTTGCAAGTGACGCAATTATAAGATGTCTAAAATTTTGATGTTGACTAAACCGCCAGGTGTTTGAATTTCAACTGTTTCACCAACAGAACGTCCAATAAGACCTGATCCGATAGGTGACTCATTAGACAGTTTACCTTCAAATGGCTCAGCTTCAATAGTTGATACAATTTTAATTGTGTCTTCTTCGTTGTCATTCACATAAAGGATTTTTAGTTCTGTATTCAGTGAAACTGTATCGCCGTCTGATTCCTCAACGAGTTCGTAGTTTTCAAGAATTTCACGAATGCGTAGAATTTCTGTTTCGTTGTGTGATTGTGCTTCTCTGGCAGCGTGGTATTCAGCGTTTTCAGAAAGATCACCGAATTCACGTGCTTTTTTGATTTCTTCTGAAATTTCTTTACGCTTTATAATCAGTGCATCTAGTTCTGCTTCAACTTTTTCTAAAGCGCTTTGTGTTAATAGTATTTTTTTTGGCATATGGTTCAACTCCTCTTTAATTATCATGCAGGAATTATTTTGCTATGTTGATTCCGATAGAATCGGACCTATCAGGCTTAATCTTAAGACCTGCGGACTTGATGATTGGTCTGCAATTACCAGTTAAATTGAGACAATCATACAAATAGTATATTAACACATTCTTAAGGTTATTGTAAACAAACAGGTGCTATAATTAAAAGTAATATAAGTGAATTTTACTTTATATTTCAAAAAAGAACAATAAAATAGGGAGTGATACGATGGCAGATGTAATTGATTACAAAATTTATGGGGATGACATGCAGCTTGTAGAGATTGAATTGGATCCAAGAGAAGGGGTCCGTGCAGAAGCTGGTGCCATGACTTATATGGAAACTGGAATAGAAATGGAAACTGGAACAAAAGGCGGTTTTATGAAGGGGCTTAAAAGGATGGTCACTGGTGAATCGTTCTTTATTACAACCTTCTATAATACAGGGTCAAACAAGTCTAGAGTTGGGTTTGGAGCACCTTATCCAGGGCGAATTGTTCCCATTGATCTTGGCCTTTATGGAGGACGCTTTATCTGTCAAAAAGACTCATTTCTATGTGCAGCCAATGGTGTTGAAGTCGAAATTGAACTCACCAAAAAATTAGGTGCAGGTTTCTTCGGTGGAGAAGGTTTTATTCTTCAAAGACTTGAAGGCGATGGACTGGCCTTTATACATGCAGGTGGAACAATTATTGAAAAAGATTTAAATCCTGGAGAAAGACTCCGAGTGGATACAGGTTGTATTGTTGGCTTTGAAAGTTCGATCGACTATGATATTCAGTTCGTTGGTGGATTTAAGAATGCCTTATTTGGTAAGGAGGGTCTCTTTCTAGCGCATTTAACTGGACCGGGAAAAGTATACTTACAGTCCCTTCCAATTTCTAGACTAGCAGAACGTCTTTATGCCAATGCATCAATGGGATCAAATAAAGGCGAGCAAAGTGGTCTGGATGTAGGTGGTGCAATTTTAGGCGGTCTATTTGGAGATAAGTAGTTGCTTGGGAAATTCGAGCCCACATTGCTAAAAATATGAAATTAAAAGGAAAGTTGACAAAAATAGTCAACTTTCCTTTTTTATGACCAGTTTTAGAGTTAAATCTCCTCCAAAATTAACTGAATGGCACTTTACAAGCCAATGGGCTTGATATAAACTTGATACTGTTATTGGGATGCTTCGCGAGGTGGCAAAATGGATGCAGTATTATATGTGGGAGAATTAAATCTTGTCTCGCCGGAGATTATAAAGAAACTTGAAAGGTATGGGCTCGAACTGGTGCAGTTTAAAACAGTAGATGAGTTGATACCTTATTTGAATGATATAAACACGAAAATGGTCATGGTCAGGGTAAGTTTAGAAGATGACCACAAGGCGCTTCGCGAACAGGTCAAGTTGCTTAATAATAGATGTAGAGGTTGTGTGCCTATTGTACTTGTTACGATTCAAGATAGCCTTAAACTCAGACAGATATACCTTGATTTGAGTTATGTCCACTTCTTGCAGTTTAATGAGGAAAGAAGTATTCTTAGAAAAAATTTCGAAAGCATGCTCACTGAGATCGATAATAGGGAGCAGATGCGTCAGTTGAAGTTTGCAGTCATTGATGATGATAAACTGCAGCTGCTTGCCCTACAAAAGCTGTTTCAAAAGCATGGTATTATCAATGTGAGTTTTTACAGTCACCCTGATGAATTTGATGCAGAAAATGATAAGTTTGACTTATACTTAGTGGATTTAGTTATGCCTGGTAAGACAGGCGAAGAAGTCATATTTGAAATAAGAAAAAAGTGTACTGAAGCGGTTATTTTAGCAGTTTCTTCTCTGGAAAATACTGAGATAATTGCTCAAGTGTTGAGTCTTGGAGCAGATGACTTCATTGTAAAGCCTTATAATGAAACGATATTTATGGCAAAAATACTAAGTTATTCAAGACTGCGATTTTTACTAAAAAGAAAATAAAAGAAAAACAGAGGAGCTTAGGGAAATCTCTCTAAGGGATCCTATGACAAACTTATATAATCACAGACAAATTGAGTTAACGCTTTCAGAACTTTCAGAGGTCTATATGACCGAAGGAACTGTATATTCTGTTCTTATGTTGGACATTGATTACTTTAAGAAAATCAATGACAACCATGGACACAAGGTTGGTGATGAGATTCTTATTAGCATATCCAACATGCTAAGAGATATGATAGATGGCCGAGGCATCATTGGACGATATGGTGGTGAAGAGTTTATTGTCATTTTACCAGGTGCGGTCGAAGCAGAAGCTTTTTTCTTAAGTGAGAAAATTAGAAGATCAATTGAAAATATGGTTTTTGTTGATCGTATAAAAGTAACTGTGAGCATAGGTATTGCAGAAGCAGGACAACATGACCGCGGTATTGTAGAGCGGGCCGATCAAATGCTCTACCATGCAAAAAAAGCAGGACGTAACAGGGTGTCGTGCTATTCAAGAACATCATAAAGAGGTCTCCGCTATCATGGATAGGGAGATCTTTTTCAGTTGTGATTTGAATTGTTGTTTTTATGGTGCTTATTGATGTCATCTATATAAAAATACACACTATTAATAGATTTTATAAACAAATTTCCTTCAAAATTAGAGTGACTCTTGTTAATAATATCTAATTGTTAAGAATGTACAACATATGTGAGTATGGGTCATTATTTTACAATCCGCATAGGGACTGTATTTAGAGGTGTTTTAATACGTAGAATTTTCAGAAAAGACATACGATTGAAGTCAATATAAGATAAGGGTTTGTATACTAATTACAAAGAAAACGTTTTCATTCTAAGGTTTTCTTCTGGAATATTGACGATTCCTTGGGGAAGGGCTAAAATGGTTATGAATTCAATAAGGAAAGCAACCGAGTGATCGGGGGAGAGAATTTCCGATTTGAATTCACTGTATTATCCACGCACCCCCTGCAGTGGGATTATACATTAAGTTTTTCTCTAGTAGAGAAAATCGAAAAGAATTTTGGCTTTGCAGACGGCTAAAATTCTACGGAATCAGATGATCACCCCTGCCGATACATCTGAAAATAGTCTGCATGCCCTTCAACAAATCATCCTGCTGATTTTGTTGTCATTGAATGATATTAAGGAACCCCCTTAATATTGAACGAGAATGACCGGAGCTTGCTCCGGTCTTTTTGCGCGAAATGTAAAGCATTGCAAGTGAAAAAAGCAAACACCCGAAGAAAAGAATTCATTCGTTTCTTCGGGTGTTTGCTTTTTCACTTATAAGGCGCGCGTCGCGACTTAAGCAATCAAAGATTGCTAAGTGCAGAGTAAACAAAAGCAATCAAAGATTGCTAAGTGCAGAGTAAACAAAAGCAATCAAAGATTGCTAAGTGCAGAGTAAACAAAAGCAATCAAAGATTGCTAAGTGCAGAGTAAACAAAAGCAATCAAAGATTGCTAAGTGCAGAATAAACAAAAGCAATCAAAGATAAGTAAAAAACATAGAAAAACCGCTTGAAGCAAACAAAGCGTATGCTCAATCAAGCGGTTTTTAGAGAGTCTAATCCGGACTCATAGTCCTTGTTTGAAGAATTTCCTTTTCCATTAAGTGGAGTTCGTTAATTTCTTCTTCGGTCAATTGGGATAAAATGTCCATTCTAAACATATGACTCAGGGATTCCCTTGTCTTATGTTCCTTGTCTCTAAGGGCGTCCCAGTGGATTTTTCGTCTTTTCAAATAGAGATCGTAGTCGACGACCCTTGTGCCATCGTCTAAAAATTCAAGTCCCACAAGGATTTTCTTAATGTGAATAGGGTTGTAGAATGTGAAGAATCGGACCTTGTAAATGCCAACGGACAAGAAGATCGTAGCGGCATCAGTGCCCCAAGATTCACCCAATATTAAGCCAACGTCCAGTTTTTCTAAAATATACGCCAGGCGTTTGTAGTGGAGTTCGAATTTTCCATAGGCATCATATATCTTAATCTTTAATTCATACCAGTCTTCGTTATGAAGGCCGGCATTTAAATATTTAAGATTCTGAAGTCTTAGGGTTTGAAGGACCGTCGTAAAATTCATATGCGTATGTAGGGCAACTGGGTGCATTTCTTCAACAGATACAGGTTTAGTAATATTGCCCTTGGTAAAAGAAATAATGGTTCCATCAGAATGGTCAGCCTGCTGAACGAAGACAGGGGCAGAAACAGCGCCAAAGTCTTTTTTAATCATTTCAATGACCTTGTCTTCATCTCCAATGAGTTTCATTATGACCACACCTGGCCCAACACGGGAACTTTTAATGAGTTTATCAGTGTCATTGTTTATGACCTCAATAAGGACTTTGAACATTTCACCATCAATCTTGACAAGGGCATCCACCTCTTCGTGTGAAAGGATGGGTTTCATCTTGCTGACCAAGTGGACCATGACATGTCTGTTTGAAGCTTGTCCAAAAATATCATTCAGAGCGTGGACATCATTAGGGGATGGATTGTATACATCTGTAACAGTGCAAGTGCGCCTTAGAAATTCTATAGCACTTTCAAGGTGTGTCACTTCAAAACCAAGGTTTTATAACCACTTCGTACAAGTTTTAACATAGGGACCTCCTGTGAACGGATTACATTCCGATTTTGTTTCTTCTCAGACGACTGTCATTTGTTCCGGCAGGATATTCTATTGGTATGATATTCAATGTATCGAGCTCTATGATGCTAATGTGTTCGATGCCATTTAAATAGGCTGTGTGATTTAAAATCTGAGTGTGCATAGACAGATCATGACCAAAAAGAGAAAGGGCAATCTTATCATGTTGAGAAGTGTCAAGTGGTGCATAATGAGATAGCTGAATCTGATGCCCTTCAATGTTTATAATAATTGGATCCACTAAGATTTGTGCACTGGGAAAGACCTGTCTGACGGTTTCCAAATGATCATGGTTTCCAAGGGCAATATAGAGTTTGGCTCCAGTAGAGGCATGGATTAGCCGACCAAACTTATTAAGGCTCTTTTTATAATCATTGAGCCGAAAAGGATAAAGCCCTAATTTGACATTGTCAACCATGTCGCCTGTGTGGATTATATAATCAGGCTGCACAGTTTCAATAAGTTTTTTGATATCTCCATAAATCATATGAGGTGTGTCCGACAAGTGTAATAATGTTTTACCGGTTAAGGCACGAGCTTCATCTGGAATATATAATTTACCCGTGAGTAGCGCATAAAGTTTTCGTATAGTGGACATAGTGAACCCTTTCTATGGTACGTAATGCATAGACACAGACAAATATAAACTGTATGTCTTATTAATAATTATACCAGTTTTTAGCTATAGACCTTCAGATAAGTGAAAAGTCATTCAAAAAAATCAAGTAATGAGCTATGGTTTCTATAATGAGCACAAGCTCTTTTGAATTTGCATAAGAAAATAAGCTTGATGGCAAGAGGAATTAACGGTTGACGTTGCATGTCTCATAACATATATTTATTAATAGACACTAAGTCAAGAGGAGAGGTATATGCAAGCATATTTAGAAAATCTAATCCTAGAAAATAGACACTGGACATCGCATGGACAGGTTGCTGATTATATTCCCGAACTCGGCAAAGCTGATGGTGATCAGCTTGGGATTTGTGTAAGAACTCTTGATGGGGATATGTTCTGCGCAGGACAATACGATGTACCATTTACAATTCAAAGTGTTTCCAAGCCGCTTGTTCTACTGTTGGCTCTGATGGATCAGGGTGAGCAAAAAGTATTTCAGAAGGTGGGAATGGAGCCTACTGGGGATCCATTTAATTCAATGATACGACTTGAGACGTTTGACCATCATACGCCTTACAATCCTATGATTAATGCAGGAGCTATTGCAGTCGCTGGTATGATTAAAGGCGAAGATGTGGAACACAGACTAAACCGTATTATTGATCTTCTTAAAAAACTTTCGGGCGGCCAATATGTTGGCTTCAATGAAAGCGTTTACCTATCTGAAAAAAGAACAGGCAATCGCAATCGAGCTATGGCCTATTTTATGAAGGAATTCGGTATTATTTCAGACAATGTTGAAGAAACATTAGATTTGTACTTCAGACAATGTTCCATAGAAATGACATGTCAAGGGATTGCAAATGTAGCCCTGACACTTGCCAACAATGGTATAGATCCGATCAGCGGAGAAGTTATTGTTCCCAAGCGATTTGCAAGGGTTTCTAAAACCTTTATGATGACATGTGGTATGTATGATGCATCAGGAGAATTTGCTATGAACGTTGGTATACCGGCAAAGTCTGGTGTTGGCGGTGGTATTCTTTGTTCTGTTCCAAAAAGAATGGGAATAGGTGTTTTTGGGCCGTCCCTAGACAGTAAGGGCAACTCCATTGCAGGGATTAAAATGTTGGAAGCGCTTTCAAAGAAATTCGACTTATCATTATTCTAGTGTCCCTGCCAATTCTGATTGTTCATATAAATTTCGTGGGCGAATCAGGTTTAAAAAAACCATAATAATAGTATAATATAAAAAGGTATGACTGTTAGTGTCATATCTTTTTTATATCATTAATTTGTAAAATGTGAATCGAAGCCATTTCAGCGTCGTATAAGTCTGCATGGCCTATACTTGAAGTTAAGTTTGAAATGAAAAAGTTGATACAGCATGATATATTGAGCGGTTTTCAAATAAATAGACGAATTGGGGTGGATAATGCAACAAGGCATTGGTGAAAACATAAAAGCATTACGACTGGGGAGTAAAATGACCCTCAAAGACCTAAGTGAAGCCACAGGCTTGTCAATTGGCTTCTTGTCACAGGTTGAAAGAGGGCTAACGGCCCTTGCTATCACATCGCTAGAGAAAATTGCAAAGGCCCTTGAAGTGGACTTATCGTATTTCTTTCCGATTAAAAGCAAAAACAACAGTGAAATTTTAAAGTCATACGAACGGGAAGTCTTTCAAGTGGAAAACAATCAGTTGATTCATTATCATTTATCCAATCAACTCAGTAAAATGAATATTATCCCCAAGCTTGTTGAAATACTACCGATGTCAGAAGATGAAGACGTTCCAGTCAACCAGCATGACGGGGAAGAGTTCGTGTATGTATTAGAAGGGGTATTCACTCTGATTCTTAACAACGAACGCCATGACCTCTACCCTGGGGACAGTGCACACTTTGACTCAAACCAAGTCCATAACTGGGCCAATTTCACAAGTAAGACCGTTAAAATTTTGGTGGTGCACACACCAAATGGTTTTAAAGAAAAAGAAGATTAAAAATACATATTTAAAAGCCGCCCATGAGATCGCACTAGATTTCATTGGCGGCTTTTTACTTTTCATGTCATGGACTTGTTGACGGACAGGTGGCCTTTAAAGATTATACAATTTTTTTAATGGCGTACCCCTCTCCAACAAGGGTGTTCATGATGGATGTTAAATGTTCATGTCCATTTGTTTCAATGGTCACTTCTAGGATAACCCTTTTGAAACGGTCTGGGGTTTAAACTGGTTGTGGTCAAGTTTGACCACATTGGCGCTGGTCCTGTAAAGGAGTTCAGAAATTTTTAAAAGTTCACCAGGTTGGTCGGGCAGGTCGACAGTGAAGCAACAGACTCGACCGCGTGACACAAGTCCCTTGTTGATCATAGCTGAAATATTAACAACGTCAATATTTCCTCCACTAATCACAGAGACAACTTTCTTGCCTTTAACACTGAGTTTTTTCAGTCCAGCCAGTGGCAAAACACCGGCGGCTTCTGCTATGAGCTTGTGTCTCTCTAGCAAGAGAAGGAAGGCTTCCATAATATCATAATCATTGACAATGAGAATGTCATCAACGTACTTAGGGATGATTTCTAATGCAAGTTCGCCAGGCTTTTTAACAGCCACCCCTTCCGCTATGGTGTTGACAATGTCTAGTTCAAAGAGCTTGTTTTTTTCAAGAGAAAGTTTCATGGCCCGTGCACCTACTGGCTCGACACCATAAACCTTTATGTCTGGCTTGATCTGTTTTGCAGCGTAAGCAATACCACTGATAAGCCCTCCGCCACCAACAGGGACAAGGAGTATGTCCGTATCAGGATGATCCTCTAGAATTTCAAGGGCAATGGTGCCTTGTCCGGCAATGACATCAATATCATTAAAGGGGTGGACAAAGACCAGATCTTGCTCCTTTTGAAGTTCTAAGGCTTTTTCATAAGCATCATCATAGCAGGTGCCATGAAGGACCACTTGAGCCCCAAAGCGGCGTGTGGAATCCACCTTAATGAGTGGGGTGGTTTGCGGCATGACAATAGTAGATGGAGCTCCAAAAAGAGTCGAAGCCAGTGCCACGCCCTGGGCATGGTTGCCTGCTGAACTGGCGATAAGCCTTTGGACCTGTCTTCATCACTCAGACAGGCTATCTTATGACCAGCGCCCCTTATTTTAAAAGCACCGGTTTTTTGCAGGTTTTCTGCTTTCATATAAACTTCATTGCCAGATTCCCCACTAAAGACATCGGAGTAGATGGTTGGTGTTCGTTCTATTATGCCATCTAGGTTCTCTTGTGCTTGTTTGATTTTTTCCAGTGTTAAAACGTTCTTTTCCATTGTTGTCCCTCCAAATTTTTTAATTGACTCGCCCATCCGGTGGAGAATGGAAAAGCATTTCACTTTTCAATTAACGATATGAGGTTCTTGCAATACATTTTGCAAGTTGCTCAAATAAAAAAACTCGCCCCTATAAAGGACGAGTCACTCGCTATACCACCTTCAGTTCCAACAAACCTACAGCCTATAACGAGGCTAACCGTTTCAACTTACTGGATAGATCGTTCAGTTGAAATGCTCAGGAGTGATTCGCAATGTTCTTATTGTGCTGATTCACACCAACCATCAGCTCTCTTAAACAAATCCAAACATGCATGTCTCCATCGACGCATTCTGCCAAGTTCTCCATTTTGAAGCGGAGTTCACAAAGCAGAATTATTAAATTAACGTAATTTTATCACTCGAGGGAAAATTGTCAATATATTCTGACCAAAAGGGCAATTCTATAAGAAGATGTCGATTAATTTGGTAAAGCCAGGTGAAAGCGGGTAGAATACATCAAAAGAAACGGGGTGCAAAAAATGAGAAAAATTGAGCCGGTTCGAATTTTCGAACTTTTTAAAGAAATAAGCCAAATCCCTCGATGTACTGGTGATGAAGAATCGATTGCAAATTACGTCGTGGATTTTGCTCAGAAAAATGGCCTCGAGGCTATAAAAGATGAAATAGGCAATGTGATTATTAAAAAGAGTGGCAGTCAGGGCTACGAGGCCGTAACACCCATAATTCTCCAGGGGCATATGGACATGCTATGTATCAAAGACAGGGCTTCAAATCATGATTTTACTAAAGATCCTATTGAAATGAGTCTTTCAGGTGATCTCATCGTTGCCAACCAGACTGCTTTGGGGTCTGACAACGGAATAGCCATGGCTTTCTACTTGGCCCTTCTTGAAAGTGACAAAATTGCTCACCCGCCCCTAGAAGTGATATTCACAGTTCAGGAACAAGCGGGTCTTGTCGGTGCAAGAGAGCTTGATGTAAGTGGTCTATATGGGCGTTACCTTATCAATATGGACTCTGAATCAGAAGGCGAGTTCATCATTGGCTGTGCAGGAGAGCAACGTGTGAAAGTCGAATTGCCCCTTGAGAAGGTTGAACACGAACATGATGTTCAAGTCTTCATAAAAGTTTATGGTTTAAAAGGGGGACACTCAGGGCTTAACATTCATCTGAATCGGGGCAATGCTGTACAAATGTTGGCCATCATTTATAAGAAATTGTCAGAAGAAATGCCCATCTCACTGATTTCAATGAGTGCTGGAGAAAAGTATAATGTCATTCCCCATTATGGAGAGCTCAGGTTGGCCGTGCCCCATGACTCAGTGACAAGCTTGAAGGAAAAAATGATTTCAATAAAAGAATTCCTGGATGGATTCTTAAATGAAGAACACTATCAAATTGAGTTTGATATTTGTCCTCTTGACAGCAAGGTATCCGTCCTTGAAGTCAATACGGCAGAAGGGTTAATGGATCTACTCATATCCATACCAAATGGTGTGAACGTAGTGAGTGAAAGGTCTTCTGAATTAATTGATACATCATTAAATATTGGCTCTTTAAGAGTCTATGAAGACAAGGCTCTTATTAAAATGTCCATACGAGGCATTACAGAAGAAAGACTTGATTTTGCCGTTGAAAGAATAAAAACCCTTTCTAAGCTAATAGGGGCAAAATTTCAAGTGGTAAACACTTATCCTGCGTGGAATGACGACGGAGACAACCATTTAAGAAGAATATTTAAGGATGCCTATACAGATCAGTTTGGTGAGGCACCAATCATGCGATCCATTCATGCTGGTCTTGAATGCTCTATACTTGCAAAAAAACTCAATCAAAGAAAGCATGAACCACCAATAGAAATGATATCCTTCGGACCGGATATATTTGATGCGCATACTCCAAATGAAGCCATGAGTGTTTCATCGGTGCGAAGAACATGGGGGCTATTTCAGTACATTTTAAAACAAATGACTGAGTAATTGTCACTTTGTCCATAATTACAGTTCTATTTTGTGACATCTGCGAATAGTCGATTTAATGACATTGTCTTATAATGATTATAGTGAATTGTTGAATCGAGGCATTTATCATTCAGCATTAAGACAATGGAGGGACTTTAAATGGCAGAATTAAAGCTTAATAAAATTAATAAGATCTATCCCAATGGTTTTCATGCCGCGAGGATGTTGCACTAGACATTGAAGACAAAGAGTTTATGGTTTTAGTCGGTCCGTCAGGATGTGGTAAAACAACAACGCTTCGAATGATCGCCGGTCTTGAAGAAATCACAAACGGAGAACTTTTTATTGGTGATAAAGTGGTCAACGATGTACCACCTAAAGATCGAGATATTGCAATGGTATTCCAGAATTACGCCCTATACCCACATATGACTGTCTATGACAATATGGCCTTTGGTCTTAAACTTAGGAAACAATCCAAGTCAGAAATAGACCAGCGTGTAAAAAATGCTGCTCAGATTCTTGGTATAGAACAGCTTCTTGATAGAAAGCCAAAACAGCTTTCTGGTGGACAACGACAGCGTGTGGCCCTAGGCCGTGCGATCGTTCGTAACCCCAAAGTATTCCTAATGGATGAACCCCTATCGAATCTAGATGCCAAGCTACGTGTACAGATGCGTTCTGAACTCATCAAACTACACCATGAGCTGTCTACAACCTTTATATATGTAACACATGACCAGACTGAAGCAATGACAATGGGAACGCGTATCTGCGTTATGAATGCTGGTGAAATTCAACAGGTTGATAAGCCGAGTACAATTTACGACCAGCCAGTCAATATGTTTGTTGCGGGCTTCATTGGTGCACCACAAATGAACTTCCTTGACGGTGTTGTCAAAGAAGATGGCGGACGCATTTATCTTGAAGTGAATGGAACCCCTGTTGAGCTGTCTAAAGAACGTGGTGATATAGCTAAAAACAAAGGCTATATTGGCAAAGAAGTTGTTGTGGGCATCAGACCAGAGCACATCCATCTAGGTGGAGAGGGTCCAAAAGTTGAAGGTAAGGTCACTGTTACTGAGCTTCTTGGTGCTGAACTGATTCTTTATATTGCCACTGGTAACAAAGAACTCATTGGTAGAGTTGACCCAGACGCAGGTCTTAAAATTGGTGATGGCGTGAAATTCTCATTTGCGCCAGATAAAATTCATTTATTTGACAAGGAAACAGAACAGTCCATTATATTTGGATAGAATCCATTTGATAGAAATTTAAGAATTATTGAGTTATACTGAATAGAGACAAAGAGAAGCGGTTACTGAAGACTCTATTCATGCTCTACACATGAAATATAAGACTTAAACTAGAGTCAGGCTCACGTCTGACTCTAGTTTTTACGGTTATTTTTTACAGTTGTAATGATAAAAATTATGAAGTGACTTGGGCGACAGACTTGGGCGACAGGGGAGGTCAAATAATGGATTTCGAAATAAGACAGCGGTTTGCTGAAGTTCAAAAAAGCATTAAATGGCCAGTGTATCTTTTTGATTATCAGGGAAAATGTATTGATGCAAACAACCATGAAAAAATAGGTGAGCAAATTGAAGTGCCTGAAATTCCCAGTGGGGACATCGTGGTCACCGGCAATTTTCAGTGGATTTCAGTGGGAGCCAGCATGGGAGTGAATACATACTATATTGCTCTTCTAGGAGGAGATGAAGCCGCTCGAGGGGCTATGAACCTTATCCGGATTATGTTTAAAAAAGAACATAAGGAGCTGGATAAAACAACAGTCTTAAGGGGGCTGCTCTTCGAACAGTCAGGGATACCTATACCCCGGAAGACCTTGAAGAGGTGGGTCTTAAAAACACAGACTATCTAAATGTAATGATTGTTGATCACAAAGGCGCACACTCGGAGGAAATTAAGGTTGTTTGTGAAAACATCTTCAGTGAAGCCTTTAGTGTTGAAGTTGACAGAAACCACATGGTCCTCATTACTCAAGCGAAAGAAGACATTCATGAAAACTTGCAAGCTATTATCTCAGAGCTGAATACAGAACTTTTAATACCGGCTAAGGCTAGTGTGGGAAAGGCTGTAGGGGGCTTTGAAATGTTGCACAAGTCTTATAAAAGTGCAAAACAGCCTTAATGATCGGGGAAAAGCTTGGCCAAGAGGACAGCCTGTATTTCTATGACCAAATGATGATTTATCATCTTGTCAGTGAAATCGACGAAGATGCAAGACAAAGGTATTTTGATGATTATGGTGCAGTTTTTAAAGACCTTGTGCAGGATGAGGAACTGATTCAAACAGCCATTCGGTTCTTTGAAAACGATCTTAATATCACCGAAACATCAAGACAGTTGTATGTGCATAGGAACACACTCATTTACAGGCTCAATAAAATAGAAAAACTTGCAGGCCTGGATTTAAGATCTTTTGATGATGCCATTCAATTCTTCATGCTTATGCTCATTTGGAGGTTGGGAGATTACCAAGAGACTCTATAATGCGAATTCGACCCTGAAACAATAGTTACGATAAACTTCATAAAGAATACTCAACCGAGCAACTTGTAAATGTCATTCAAGAGCCCTCTCATACTATCTATAGAATTTTAAGAATCAATAATTTTATAGATGGTATGACGAGGGCTTAGATCTATAATTTTTCAAGCGTCCGAACCCAGATAATTAGGCGAGCATAGATAAGAGTGCCTAAATATTCTGGGTTTTCTTATGACTAACTTGAAAGAATCATAAGGAAATGATTGAAAAATAAAAAGTTGAATGGATCTTCATTTCATTTATTGAACGGATTTGCTAAAAGACTTTATTTGAGGAAGGCGGGTACAAAAACGGCAAGTGAGTTACTGGAATATATTCAGATATATTGCACCAAGTGGTCTTGATTTTGAGTCAAAGTTGCGCTATCGTTTGCACAAGTTTTTCATGCAATTTTCAAGGAAATCGATTTTTTCTGCTATTTTGTTGACGTTTTTATTGCGATTATGTTAAAATGATCTTGCAACAAGCCATATTTTTTTACCCACTTGTGCAAACGTATGCACAACGAGGTGCAAAATCCCATTTCATTCTATGATGCTGTGTTTTTACTTATTTAAAGTTGCACAGAGACTTGAAAGGGGTTACATATGCTTACCTCGAAGATAAAATTTTACGGAGGGGAATTTAAATGAAAAAGTTTTTAAGTCTTCTTATGGTGATGGCACTTGCAGTTTCCATGCTTGCAGGTTGTTCATCAGCTCCAGAGGCTCCAGCAGATCAACCAGCTGAGACGCCTTCAGAAACAACAGAAGAGCCTATGGATGACACTTCATCTGACGAAATGGTGGAAGTTGACATTTTCCAGTTCAAAGTTGAAATCGTTGAAGCTCTAGAAAAAGCAGTAGAACTTTATGAAGCTGAAAATCCAAACGTGAAGATCAATCTTCAAACAGTTGGTGGCGGCGATGATTATGGTGCAGCACTTCGTGCACAGTTCCAATCAGGCAACGAACCAGACATCTACAATGTTGGTGGTCCACAGGATGTATCAGACTGGATGGGCAGACTTGAAGATCTATCAGACGCACCATGGGCTGACAAGGTTCTTGATGGCGTTGCTTCAGGCGTAACTGTAGACGGCGCTGTTTATGGTCTACCTTATAACATTGAAGGCTACGGTCTTGCATACAACAAAGCAATTTTTGAAGCTGCAGGTGTAGATGCATCTTCAATCGATACATTTGATGAATTCGAAGCGGCTCTTAAGACAATCAAAACAAAGATTGAATCTGGTGAGCTAGAAGACGAATTCCCACTGCTTGAAGCACCAGTTTCTTTTGCAGCAGCAGAAACATGGGTCACTGGTCTTCATGCATCAAACGGCGCTTTCGCAAATGAATTTGAAAGTTCATTAGAAGCTTATGATGCTGAAAACATTGAATTTAAGTATGCAGACGCTTACAAGGCATATCTTGACCTAATGGCAGATTACTCTGCAAATGCAGACAACAAGGCAAAAATGAACTCTGTCGACTATGCAACTCAAGTTGACGAAGGCATTGCAATTGAACGTGTTGCTGTGATTCAGCAAGGTAACTGGATCTACGGTGGCGTTGCAGGCATTGATCAAAATGTAGCAGATAATCTTGGTTTCTTACCACTTCCTATGAAGGGCGTAAGAGAAGATTCTATCGCAATTGGTGTTCCTATGTACTGGTCAATCAATAGTGGTGCGCCAGATGCTGACAAAGCAGCGGCAAAAGACTTCCTAAACTGGCTGTACACTTCTGATGAAGGTAAGAAACTGGTTGTGAACGAAATGTTCTTCATCCCGCCTCTATCAGGTTATGATGATGTTCAACCAGCTGATCCTCTAGCACAAGACATTATGATGTATGCTAACGAAGGTCGCACTATGCCATGGGTATTCATGGGCTACCCAACAGATTGGGGCATGGGTATTCTAGGTGAGCAAGTACAGAAGTACTATGCTGGTGCTGCGACTTGGGAAGAAGTTGTTGAAACAGTAAAAGCAAAATGGAATGAAATGAGATAAGAAAAATTGGGGGAGTGATCTCCCCCTCTTATTTTCTAAAGCTTGGTTTGCAAACAAATATGCAAGCGCTTATTTAATGAAATGAGAATTGAAAGTGAAATCAAACATAAAAAAGTTACCATACAGATTATATAAAGCAATTATTCATAAGTATTAATGTGTGTATTAAGAGATACCATTGTGTCTAAAAGAAGAACTCGCACACTTCATGACACATGATTTAAATCGGAATAATACATGTCCTTATTATGGCATGATAAAGCAATCGGAACTTGCGTATAGAATAGACATGAGCTTTGCTCAAACTATGGAGTACTCTGACGGACCACATTTTGAAAATGATATTAGGAGGAAGCAATGAAGAAATCAAGGTTTTGGTTCTGGTTATTTGTTGGACCGATCCTGCTTGCATTTTTAACAGTGGTTATCATTCCTATGCTAAGAGGGTTTTACTTCTCTTTTGCAGAGTGGAATGGCATTTCAAATGATGTCAATTTGGTTGGCCTCGATAACTACATTCGTGCATTTCAGGACGAAGAGTTTATAAACTCATTTAAATTCACAGCAAAATTCGCTGCCGTATCGGTTGTGGCGATTAATGCAATTGGCTTTGGTCTTGCGTTACTTGTAACTCAAGGTCTCAAAGGCGCTAATATTCAAAGAAGTATTTTCTTCATGCCAAACCTAATTGGCGGTCTGATCTTAGGTTTTGTATGGCAGTTCATTTTCACAAAAGCATTCGATGCTTTTGGTAGTCACTGGGGCATTCCGTTTTTTGAAGGTTGGCTTTCAACAACGGGGACTGGATTTTGGGGACTTGTCATCCTAATGTCTTGGCAGATGTCTGGCTATATGATGATTATTTATATTGCTGCAATACAAAGTATTCCTGAGTCTTTAAATGAAGCGGCGAAAATAGATGGTGCAAATGCTTGGCAAAGACTTCTTAACATAACAATTCCAATGGTTATGCCCGCATTTACAATCGGTCTTTTCTTGTCCTTGTCAAACTCATTCAAGCTTTTTGACCAAAACTTGGCCTTAACAAGAGGGGGTCCATACGGATCAACAGAAATGCTTGCTTTGAATATTTATCAGACAGCCTTTGCACGAAATCAGTTTGGGTATGCCCAGGCAAAGGCGGTTATTTTCCTAATTGCAGTTGCAGTTATTACACTCACACAAATCTACTTTACTAAGAAGAGGGAGGTGGAGATGTAATGCCTCATGAAAAAAGAAGAAAAATAATCGTAGGAACAGTATCATGGTTGCTTGCAGTCTTATTCCTGTCTCCATTTTATATTGTTGCTACCAATTCACTAAAGACACAAAAAGGTATATTTGTAGGGATTACAAGTCTGCCTTTTGGAGAGTATTTTAGCCCACAAAACTATGTGGAGGCATTTGAAAGACTTGATTTTGTAAAGTCATTCTTTAACTCCCTTATGATCACTTCGGTGAGTACAGTTCTAATTATTATCTTTGCTTCAATGGCAGCCTGGATGCTGGTAAGAACGCATTCAAAAATATCCATGGCCATGTATTTTATGTTTGCTGCGGCCATGCTCATTCCTTTCCAGTCTGTGATGTTGCCCCTGATCAACCTCATGGGTAAGATTGGTTTTCTAAATCCAGGTGGCTTAATATTTATGTATCTTGGATTCGGATCAAGCCTTGCCATTATTATGTATCACGGATTTATAAAAGGGATTCCAGTCGCACTTGAAGAAGCGGCCCTTATTGATGGTTGTAATAAATTTCAGACTTACTGGTACATTGTACTGCCTTTATTAAAGCCAATCACTGTGACCGTGAGTATACTTAATGTTATGTGGATTTGGAATGACTTCCTCTTGCCACAGCTCGTTATTAACAGACCAGAGTGGCACACCATACCACTGAAAATGTTCTTCTTCTTCGGACAGTTCAGTAAAAAGTGGCATCTGGCTTTGGCTGGTCTTACAATTAGTATGATTCCAATTATAATATTCTATTTCTTTGCACAGAAGCATATTGTTAAAGGAATTGCACAAGGCTCAATTAAGTAGGTTTGGATTCGTAAGTTCATTTGACAAACATAAGAATCTTGCAAGGGGTGACCGTGCAAGATTCTTTACTCCATTAATATTTATTCACTGACCACTTACCTGGTGACTTCATGTTTAAATAGCGTGGATAATCCAGGACCAGTATGATATTATGATAGCGCCGGTTAAATCCGTGAAACATCAGTTACTGAAGGAAGTGTGTATTATGGCAGTCACAATAAAAGACGTGGCGAAGTTGGCGAATGTGTCGCCATCAACAGTTTCAAGAGTTATCGCAAACAATCCACGCATTAGTGATGCGACAAAACGTATTGTCTATGAAGCAATGGAAGAACTTAACTACAGACCAAATGCAATTGCAAGAAGCTTGGCAAACCAGTCCACCCAAACACTCGGCTGATACTTCCAAGTACGGATGAGAATCTGTTTAAAACCCATTCTTCATTGAGGTTATGCGTGGCATAAGCCTATACGCACAGAAGAAGGGCTACCGTATTATGTACACTTATAGCGCCAACCCAGATGAAGAAGTTCATTTTATTGAAGACTTCATTCAAAGCAAATGGGTTGATGGCGTTGTTTTGCTCTCTGTTCAGGAAGATGACAAGTGTATTGACTATTTAAAATCCACTGGATTTCCTTTTGTCGTGGTAGGACGACCTGAAGTGACAGATGATGTTTTGTGGGTTGATAACGACAACTTCCAGGCAACCTATAATGTAGTAAACCATCTGATACAAAAGGGGTGCGCCAAGATTACATTTGTTGGCGGGCCACTAAATATGAATTATTCAAGGGACCGTTTAGAAGGCTTCAAAAGAGCTATGGAAGTAAGGGGTTTGCCTGTTAAAGATGAAGATATTTATGAAATGTCTGACTTGACCATTGAGCATGGTTATGAGGCCATGGGCAAAATAATTGAAAAAGCAGAACCAGATGCTGTCGTCACAACGGATGATTTTTAGCGATCGGTGTAAACCGGTATGTCCATGAACACGGAATGAAGACGAAAGTTGTTGGCTTTAATAATATCCCACTGGGAGAATATCAAACACCGAGTCTGAGCAGTGTTGACATTGATGCTGAGTCATTAGGATACCAAGCGGCAAAGCTTCTTATTAACAGCTTGAAGGGCATTGAGAATGTCCTCAATCATTATATTGTGGGCACACGTCTTGTGGAAAGAGAATCCACAAAAAGCAGTGCCCCAGCAAAGGGATAAATGCATCCGTTCTAATTTTCTTTTGGAGTAAGACGCTTCAAAAATTGTATAAAAAAGTAAGCCTTAAAATATGATTTCATATTTTAAGGCTTTTTATTTTCATAAACTTATTGAGTTGAACTTAATGACTATGATGTTTGTGGAGATTATTTGCGGCTTCATCAATCCACTCAGATTGCAGCTTGACGATTGCTTGGAAAGCCTCTTGATCTTCATATGGAAGGGTATAGTCATAGGTTTCCAAGGTTTCCATGTACTTCACGAGTGTCTTACTCAGTTCGCTTTTGGGATATTTCTCAAGCGTTGTCTCGTAACTTTGACGCACAGGATCAAGAAGGGTGTTATCATCCCAGTTCACCACAGGTGTGTTGTTAAGACCAAGTAAATAGGATTGGCTGTAAAAACGGTATAGACCTTCTAATTTCGAGTACAAGTCCTCGTTTTCAATAATTTTCATGGCGCTTTCTGTTTGAACAGCTCTTTTAGCTAGCTCGTTCCATCCAATCACTAAGCCGGCGTCTGCGGCTGTGATCTGTTCCGTTTCCGTGGACATAACAAGTACGAAGGCCATGACTTCTTCAGGTACTTTTTCACTTAAGCTTTTCAAATTGGAGTAGTCAACTGTTGGATAAGGACTGCCCTCTAGCCATACAAATTTGAATCCCTTGTCAAATAAACTTTTCAAAATGGCTTTATGTGTTTCATTATCAATTTTACTGAGGTCATAGGTGTCTTCCGTGTAGTCATAGGCCTTGCCCAGTGAAACGTCCAGTTTTGACATAGGACCATCTTCAAAGTATATTTGGTCGGAATAGTTTATTGACCAAGATTCCATATACTTGTCAAACTTAGCAAACATTATACTAGAAACATTTTCAGGTAGCCTTGGCAATAAGGCCAAAACGTCATCATATGTATCCACAGGGGATTCGGCCTCAAAACGCTCAATCATTTCTTTGTAAGCATCCATGGCCTTTTCATCTGAAAGTTTTGAAAGACTTGGTTTTTCGTCTGCATCTAAATCTGACGTCTCCTGATCATCATCGGTTGTGCTTTCATCAGACTCAGAATCTATGTCAGTTTCCTCTGTTTCAGATGTATCATTCCCATCGCCTTTATCATCATCTGAGACGGCTTGTGAGTCTTCCGTTTGATAGGTGTCTTATCCACTTGGTCTGGATCGGTTTTATCACATGCCGCGAGAGACAAGACCATGAGGGCCGCCGTTAGAGCAATAGCTATTTTTTTCATATGTAACCTCCTAAGAGTATTCCTGCTTCATTTATACTCCCCATTATAATGGTTAAATGTGTATAGGGTGTATCAAAGCGATTACAAATAAATTAAGAGGAGATTACCAGCTTTTTTTAGTTTATGACTTATCTCGTATACATCTTTTGAGTGTATTCCTCCAGCATTCTTTTGACATCATATGTTTCCATAGTGTCTTTAATGCTAGCTTGCATCATTTTTTCCACGTGCCTTTGTCATCGTAATAGGTTGGAATAACCTCGTTAAGTAGAACATCATAAAGGGCTTTTAAGTCATGTTCATCTAAAACCGCATCATCATCTGATTCAAAACCGTCTCCAAATTGCCAGCCGTTGATACCGTGTCGACAAGCTTCAGGCCACCAGCCATCGAGAATAGACAGGTTGAGGACACCGTTCATGGCCGCTTTCATACCTGAGGTGCCACTGGCTTCTTTTGGCCGTCTTGGGTTATTGAGCCATATATCTGACCCCCTGGTGAGCATGGCACCAATTTCCATGTCGTAGTCTTCAAGAAAGACCACAGCCTCTGGATATTTCCTAGTCATTTTTACAATGTTTGATACAATAGATTTGCCCAAATCGTCAAGGGGATGGGCCTTGCCGGAAAAAATAATTTGCAATTTGCCCGCCTCAAGCAGTGGGGCAATGATCCTTTCATCAGAAAAAATAAAATTGCTACGTTTATATGGGGCCGCGCGTCTTGAAAATCCAATGGTCAAAGATTCTGGATTAAGGGCAAGTCCGTTTCTTTCTTTGACAAAGTCTATGAGGGAATTTTTGTTTTCCGTATGAAGTGCCCACAAATCATCTGGTTTGTCGACATGATCAATCATTCTCGTGTCAACCCAAGTTGGAATATGTATGGCGTTGGTGATACCGATGATGTCCGAACGATCTTCAATATGGGCCCACATCTTGTTGGCAGTTTTCATATGAAGTTCGGCAACACCATTGCTGATTTTAGAGAGTCTTAGGGCGGCCACAGTCATGTTGAAAGGCTTTCCACCAATTTTGACAAGTTGCTTTTCGCTGAGTGTGTTGTTGGCGCCATGTACATAAGGCGGTCAATATCATGTGTTTCGTTTCCCTGTATGACAGGGGTATGGGTTGTGAAAACGACCTTGTCTTTGGTTTTTTTCACAGAACGTTTGAAGGAAAGCCCCGTAGACATATGCTCACGAATGAGTTCAAGACCAGCAAAAACAGCATGGCCTTCGTTAAAGTGGTAAATATCCGTATGGATTCCAAGGGCTCTCAGGGCACGAATACCGCCAATACCCAGTACGATTTCCTGGGCAACTCTTTCTTCACCAAACCAACCATAAAGTTGTCCTGTAATCCAGGGATCAGGGTTCTCAGGAAGATCTGTGTCAAGAAGATAGAGGGGAACATTCCCAAACGTTTCGCATTTCCAAACTTTGCAGGCGATGTTTCTGCCACGGATTTCAACGTTGACTTTCACACCTGTATCTTCAAGAAATCATAGGTATAGTTATGGTAGCAGTCATAGGCGTTTCCCTCGTTATCCAGACGCTGCTGGGTATAGCCTTGTTTCCATTTTATGCCTATGCCCACAATGGGATAATCGTTGTCTTTTGCGCCTTTTAGGTAGTCTCCTGCCAGAATACCGAGTCCTCCAGCGTAGAGTTTTAGGTCATTTTCCAGTGCATATTCCATGCTAAAATAAGCAACGGCTGGTTTTTTACTCATATACAACACCTCTCTTGTTAACTTCGTAGCCACCTTTATACGAAACAGGCCAGTACACAAATGATGTGCACTGGCTGTTTTTAAATAAGTTATATGAGCAGTTGTAGTTAGTCTATAGCACGACTATGGTCTGTTGCCACAGTGACGGGTTTATCGGTAGACAGTTTGTATGGTTTTTCATAAATTTCAATGTCTAGAGGGTCACCTGAGACCATTTCAATTGTTACATTATCCTTATCAATTCCAACAACCAACAGCCTGTCTCTAAAGAGCATGTGGAAGTTTAGTGCATTCCACTGCTTTGGCAGGAATGGGTTGAATTTAGCAACACCATCAGATGTGCTGAATCCACCGAATCCATAAACCACAGACATCCAAGTACCTGCCATGGATGTGATATGAAGACCATCGTCCGTATCATTGTTGTAGTTATCAAGGTCAAGTCTCGCTGAACGTTGGTAGAGTTCATAAGCCTTGTTATGGTATCCAACCTCTCCTGCGATGATTGAGTAAACACAAGGAGAGAGGGACGACTCATGGACTGTGCGCGGTTCATAGAAATCAAAATTTCTTCGTTTTGTGTCAATGTCATACCTGTCACTTAGGAAGAAAATGCCTTGAAGAACATCAGCCTGCTTAATAAAGCAAGAACGTAGAATTTTGTCCCATGACCATTTCTGGTTTAGGGGTAGATCTTCTGAACTTAGTTCAGATACAAGGATCTGCTCCTTGTCCATATACCCATCTTGCTGGGCAAATACATCCAGTTCTTCAATTTCAGGCAGATATATTTTATCAGTGATGTCTTTCCAAGTTTCTAATTCACTATCAGTAAAAGTATATTTTTCAAGGACTTCTTCCGCGCGCTTCGGGCTGTTCTTTTTAACCCAATCAAGGGCTTCAAGGCTGTATTCTAGAGTCCACGATGCCATAAGGTTGGTGTACCAGTTGTTGTTAACATTGTTTTCGTACTCATTTGGACCAGTAACGCCAAGCATCATGTAACAGTCTTTATATGGGTTATAGTTGACTCTGTCTGCCCAGAATCGGCTGATGTTAAGAAGAACTTCCAGTCCATATTCCGAAAGGCAGGCCTCATCGCCAGTGTAGCGAATATAATTGAAAATAGCGTAAGCGATTGCCGCATTACGGTGGATTTCTTCAAATGTGATTTCCCATTCGTTGTGACATTCTTCGCCGTTCATTGTAACCATTGGATATAAGGCGCCCCTTAGACCAAGTTTTGATGCGTTTTCAATGGCTTTGTCAAGGTGCTTGTATCTGTAGATAAGAAGGTTTCTAGGAATATCCTCGTGGCTTGTAGATAGGTAGAAGGGAAGGCAGTATGCTTCTGTATCCCAGTAAGTGCTTCCACCATATTTTTCGCCGGTAAAGCCTTTTGGTCCAATATTGAGGCGAGGGTCTTCACCATTGTAGGTTTGCTTCATATGGAAGATGTTAAAGCGAATGCCCTGCTGTGCAGCCACATCCCCGTCAATCTCTATATCGGCTTCTTTCCATATTTCAGCCCATTTGTCGGTATGGGCACTGTACAATTTGTCAAAACCAAGCTCAGCAGCCTCTTCAAGTTTGGTCTTACCATGTGCTGTTAGTTTTGAAATATCATGGTCACGATCAGTTACAAGTGAAAAATACTTGTATAAAGTAACACTTTCGCCCGCCTTTACATGAGATTCATAAAGGTGTTCAGCATACCTGTCATCAGATTTATATGATGCTGGTTCTGTAACAAGGCCTGCCTTAGAATGAAGTGTAGACTTCATAGCGGTATGGACAGTGAATCCAGTCTTCTTTGTTGACATTGTGATTGTCCCGTAGTCTGGGCCACAATACTGGGAACAATTCTCCCAGAAGAATTCATCATAGTTGGCATCCTCATTGTGGACGTTACCGTCAAGGTATGGTGCAAATTGGATCACAGCGTCATCTTTTGCATGGATCTGGTAGGCAATGGCACCAATCTCTGGCGTATCATAACTCAGGAATCTTTTAATGATGAAATCAAAAGACTTGCCATGGACATCGTAGGTAAATGATCGGTCAAGACATCCGTTTTTCATATCGAGAACACGGGTGAAATTTTTAGGTTGGATTTGTCCTAAATCCACAGCCTTGCCGTCGATATAAACATGAATGCCAATAATATTAGTGCCATTTAGAACCTTGGCAAAATATTCTGGGTATCCGTTTTTCCACCAGCCAACTCTTGTTTTATCTGGGTAGTAAACCCCTGCAGCGTACGAGCCTTGAAGGCTATCACCGCTAAAATCCTCTTCGAAATTGCCTCTATGTCCCATGTGGCCATTTCCCAGGCTCATAAGACTTTCATAAAGACGGTTATCCTCAGGATGATAGCCGTCCTCAATAATTTTCCATGGATCTTCCATTACATATTTCAAGACAAACACCTGCTTTCTAATTTGTTTGTGCAATCGGTTGCATGATTAAATAAAAAAAAATAGAACTCGCTACGTCCATTATACCAGAAAATATATAAAAGTGTTATATTCAAGCCTATTTTTGGTCTGATTTATGTTTTTTGTACGATCTGTACAATAGACCTTGTGCAATTTTATGCCCTTTGCTTTATTTGCTGTGAATTGATCTGTGCAAACGATGTCTTTGATATAATCTTTATCATAGGTATGTGTTGTTATAAACAGATGGGATGACTCATAAATGCAAACAGATCACATGGGCGATTTCTGGCACACAAAATTTGTCGTTTTTGAAGACCAATTGGTTTAAAAAATAAAGGAGAGCGAAGAACAATGGCGAAAGAATATAAAGGATATATTTTTGATTTAGATGGTGTTTTGGTAGATACGGCAAAATATCACTTTAAAGCATGGAAGCGTTTAGCAGATGAAATGAATATCCGTTTCAACGAAGATGACAACGAACGACTTAAAGGGGTTAGTCGGATGGCTTCTTTAGACATTATATTAGAGCTTGGGAATAAAACGCTTTCAGAAGAAGAAAAAGTTTCCCTTGCCACCCGCAAAAATGAGTGGTATGTTGAATTTATATCTAAAATGGATGCATCTGAAATCTTACCAGGTGCCCTTGAATTTCTGAAAATGCTGAAAGAAAATGGCTATAAATGCGCACTTGGGTCAGCAAGCAAAAATGCGGGACTCATTCTGGAACGCACAGGCCTGAAAAATTATTTTGATACAGTGGTGGATGGCACCCATGTTTCTAAGGCAAAACCAGACCCGGAAGTCTTTACCCTCGGGGCTGACAATATGGGTTTATCCTATACAGATTGTGTTGTCTTTGAAGACAGTGTAGCTGGTTTACAAGCGGCCAAGGCAGCAGGAATGGTCGCAGTTGGCATTGGAGAAGCCAGTGTCCTTACAGACGCAGACATGGTGGTTAAAGACCTGTCTGAGTTTAATTTAAATATGCTTTAAAGCCTTTGGCTTCACACACACAAATATTACTCTGGCTCGGCGTTATGGATGACCAAATCGCTGGGCTAGAGTACTTTTTTGAGGTGTTACATATTCCATCGGTTTGTGTTAAAATTTTAATGCACTGATAATATTTATATTTCGGGCGCTTGCAAAATTACAGACATTCTCATGGTCGTTTACAAGACGCCTAATTAGCTGGTCGTAAAGCTTATGAAACATGACATCATGGAGGAAAAATAGTATGCTTCGCACAATGGTATGGTTTTCTTATTTATGGATAACGCTTTTGGATCAATTCCAAGGTTAAGTAAGAGTGAAAAGTTAGAAAAACAAGAAGAAATAGCAAGAAGAGATCAAATGGTTAATGAAGTTGTTGGTCCCTGGGCGAGAAAATTGCTTAAGGTCAGCGGAACGACAGTTGAAGTCAGAGGCGCTGAAAACATCCCTTCTGATAGGGCTGTTCTCTTTGTTGCCAACCATCAAAGCAATTTCGACATTCCTATCCTTCTTGGACATATTGACAAACCCAAGGCCTTTATTGCAAAGGTTGAGCTTGAGAAATTCCCATTTATTAATAGATGGATGAAGCTTATGCAATGTGTTTTTATGGACAGGGGGAATATGCGCCAGTCCGCAAAGGCTATTATGACTGGTATAAAAAAATCTCAAAAAGGGTTACTCAATGGTTGTATTTCCTGAAGGAACAAGATCGGTGGATGGAACTTTGCTAGAGTTTAAGCCAGGCGCATTAAAGCTGGCAACAAAATCTGGAGTGCCTATAATTCCTGTAACTATAAGTGGGTCTAAAGACATTATGAAAAAGGGAAGCAAGGTGATTAAGCCTGCACATGTTGAAGTTACAATTGACAAGCCAATCGAAATGACAGATGAAATTAAGCAAGATACAATCGCCTTAACAGAACAGATTAAACTGGTGATTGACTCTCATCTAAGAAAATAAGGTATACAAATAGAAAAATTTATGGCATGAACCCCAAAATTTAAATTTTGAGTTGAGAAGTGGTATGCCCCTTAATTGGGTAAGGTCTCTTCATAGACCTCGTTAACGATTTCTTCAAGTTGCATTTTTGGAAATGGTTTTTGCATATAAGCTGAGGCTCCAAGTGATTTGCTCTCTTTGACAGTGCGTTGATTGCGCATAGAAGACAACATGATAATTTTAGCTTGGGTATCAATTTGCCTGATGGCGCGTAAGGCTTCAATACCGTTCATATGAGGCATGTTTATGTCAAGAAGAACCAAGTCAGGTCGGTGTTTTTGGTATAGCTCAACGGCCTTGTAACCGTCTTCTGCTTCTATGATTTCCTCTATTTCAAGTTGGAGAAGGGCTGTTTTTATGAAGTGTCTCATGAATAGGGAGTCATCTACGATTAATACTTTCATAGTCAACCTCCTTAATTACAGTGGCATTGGAGTGTGGGTCTTTAGAACTAAAATATACCGCGCTGTAGTACATTAGTACCACTATCGTGACTTTCTAAACATAGAAATCATATTTGGTCTTTAAAACGCCATAAAAAGAGCCTCTTATCTAAAATCATAAGAGGCTCTTTATTTGTTATTATTTCGCTTTTGATCTTGGTTTGAAGTCACTCACACATATTACTTCTTCCTCACACAACATTTTATAAAGACATTCAATCAGCTGGCTATCGAATATTTTTCCCCCCATTTGTCGTAGGATATTCATAGAGTCTTCTAAGTCCATAGAATCCTTGTAGGATCTTTTGGATCGTAGGGCATCGTACGCATCAACGACGGCAATAATCTTAGCAGCAAGTTCAATTTCGTCGGCTTTGAGTCCATTTGGATAGCCTGTTCCGGCAACGTGTTCGTGGTGCTGAAACACATAAAGCTGAACTTTTTTATTAATGCCTAATTTTTTCAAGACTTCAGCGCCGACACTTGGATGACGTTTGACCTGATCATATTCTGTCACATCAAGTTTTCCAGGCTTATCCAGTATATTGTCCTTGATAGCTAACTTGCCGATGTCATGAAAAAGGGCCGCTTCATATAGATTCTCAAGATCGGAAGGGCTATAGCTTATATATTTGGCCAGTCGAATAGACATTTCACCAATACGAAGGGAATGCTCGTAAAGTTCGTGGTCTTTTGCTTTCATTAAATGGAGGAGGCCGTCAATGGTGTTTTGATGTATTTGCTCCACCACATCATCATAATACGCACTCCCCAGTGTCGCAAAGGACCAGTCTTTGAATTTTTCATACATTCTATTGTCCAGTAATTTTTGGTAGGCGTCATCTACGGCATGGATCAATTCACCATTATCAAAAGGTTTCGTAAGCAGTCGAAAGATAAGGCCTTCATTGACGGCACTTACAGCGACATTGAAGTCATTGACACCTGTAATGAGTATGACGATGAGATTTGGATGAAATACATGAATCTTTTTCATCAGTTCAATGCCATTATAGTGCGGCATAAGATAATCTGTTATGAGTATATCAATCACATCATATTCCAAGGCTTCAAGGGCTCGGAGGGGGTCGGTGAAATATGTGACCTCAGTGTTTTCATCTTTTAAAGTTCTGGTTATAGATCGGCAATACATTTCATCATCATCAATAACCACAATTCTTCTTTTTATAGTCAAGACATTCACTTCTTTCTGTGTGGCATACACTTATAAGCTGCATCTATTTTTTTACCCATTAGGACATCTAAAAATCGAATGTCGTGCAATTAATATCGTATAAGCATATGTATGAATTTTGATAATATAAAGTTTATATGAAAAAATCGCAGTGTGAATGGCTGTATCATAACCATTTACACTGCGACTGTATGTTAGCGAATTATGTTTAGTGAAGTGAATTAGTCTTCTTCTGTGATTGGAAGAAGTTTCATAAGCTCAGGAATAACCTTGTGAACGTCACCGACGATACCAAGATCAGCTGCATCAAAAATCGGTGCAGTTTCATCCTTGTTAATGGCAACGATAAACTCTGAATCTTCCATACCAGCAAGATGCTGAATAGCGCCAGAGATACCGCAAGCGAAGTAGAGGTCAGGACGTACAGTTTTACCTGTTTGTCCTACTTGATTGTTTCTGTCAATCCAGCCAGCATCAACAACTGCGCGAGAAGCAGAAACAGTACCACCCAAGCGTAGGGCTAGATTTTCAAGTGTAGACATATTTTCAGGCTTGCCAACACCACGACCACCAGATACGAGAATATTTGCATCTTCAATGTTCACTTTTGCTTTCGTTTCCTTGACAACTTCAAGAATTTCGATATTCATATCAGCTGAGTCAAAGGCAACAGGCACCTTAGAGATAACACCTTTACGTGCTGTATCAGCTTCTGCAAGCGTCATAACACCAGGGCGGACAGTCGACATTTGAGGTCTGTGCTCAGGACAAATAATCGTTGCCATGATGTTACCACCAAAAGCAGGGCGTGTCATAAGAAGGTCTTTTGTTTCTTCATCAACTTCAAGCTTTGTACAGTCAGCTGTAAGGCCTGTGTTAATACGAGCAGAAACACGTGGAGCCAAGTCACGGCCAATTGTAGATGCACCCACTAGGATAACATCAGGTTTTCTATCAAGAACAACCTCAACCATTGCTTTTGTGTAAGGCTCAGTCATGTATATAGCCAGTTCTTTTTCATCCACAAGGATGACTTCGTCAGCGCCTAGCTGGATAAGTTCGTTAAGGTCATCTTTCATATTGTGGCCTAGAACAAGTGCTCTTACACAGCAGTCCAGTTCATTTGCCAGCTCACGGCCCTTAGAAACCAGTTCTTTAGATACCTTTTCAATATGGCCTTCACGCTGTTCGCAAAAGACCATTACGTCTTTGTAGTCCGTATGCTTCATCGTGAGTCCTCCTAATCAATAATGTACTTTTCCTTGAGGTTTTCAAGGATAATTTTAGCGGCCTGTTGTGGGTCAACGTCATACTTTTTACCAGGAGCCTTCACAGATTTTGTGAATGACTTCTTAACGCGAGTAGGGGAACCTTTAAGTCCAAGATGCTGCTCCTCAATCTCAATATTTTCGTATGTCCATGTTTCCACTTCTTTATCACGATAAGCATCGAAAATGCCTTGAACAGACATGTAGCGTGCTGTGTTCATTTCACTTAAAGTCGTTATTAGACATGGCATTGGCACCTTAATCATATGGTAGCCGTCTTCAAAGACTCTCTTAAGAATCAGGCTGTCGCCATCTTTTTTAAGATCTTCAACATAGCTGACTTGTGGTAAATTCAGCTTTTCTGCAATTTGCGGTCCAACCTGAGCTGTATCGCCATCAATGGCTTGGCGACCTGCAACGATTAGGTCGTAGTCTAGGTTTCTAATAGCAGCTGCAAGGGTCATAGAAGTTGCCCAAGTGTCTGCACCGGCAAACTTTCTATCAGTCAGCAAAATAGCACGGTCTGCGCCCATTGCTAGAGCTTCTCTTAATGCGTTATCCGCTTGTGGAGGGCCCATAGTCAGTACTGTTACATGTGCGCCGTGTTGGTCCTTTAGAGCAAGTGCGGCTTCAAGACCAGCCTTGTCATCAGGATTAATGATGCTTGGAACGCCATCTCGGATAAGCGTGCCTGTTTTAGGATCCAGACGAACTTCTGTTGTATCTGGAACCTGCTTTATGCAAACGATGATATTCATCTTTGTAACCTCCTAATTACTTAAGCAACTGTGCTGCTACAACCATACGCTGAACTTCGCTTGTGCCTTCGTAGATCTCAGTGATCTTAGCATCGCGCATCATACGCTCAACTGGATATTCTCTAGTGTAACCATAGCCACCGTGCAGTTGTACGGCAGTTGTCGTAACGTCCATAGCTGCTTCTGAAGCAAAAAGTTTTGCCATAGCCGCTTCATTGGAGAATGGTTTTTTAGCATCTTTGTAGCGCGCTGCCTTGTAAACGAGAAGACGGGCAGCCTCTGTTCTAGTTTCCATATCAGCCAGTTTGAACTGAGTGTTTTGGAATTTAGAAATAGGACGACCAAATTGTTTTCTTTCCTTTACATAAGAAACCGTTTCATCAATAGCGCCTTGTGCAAGGCCAAGAGCCTGAGCAGCGATACCAATACGGCCACCGTCTAGCGTCTTCATAGCAATTTTAAAGCCCATGCCTTCTTTGCCAAGAAGATTATCCTTAGGGATTCGGCAGTTTTCAAAAATCAGCTCACAAGTTGCTGAACCACGAATACCCATTTTCTTTTCTTTCTTGCCAACGCTAAAGCCTGGTGTTTCGGCATCAACGATGAAAGCTGAAATGCCACGTGTGCCTTTAGACTTATCAGTCATTGCCATGATGATATATGTATCAGCATAGCCAGCGTTTGTAATGAAAATCTTTGAACCATCAAGAATGTACTCATCGCCATCAAGTATAGCTCTTGTTTGCTGACCAGCAGCATCTGTACCAGCGCCAGGCTCTGTTAAGCCAAATGCACCGATTTTTTCTCCTTTAGCCAGTGGCACAAGGAATTTTTGTTTTTGTTCTTCTGTACCGAACTCATAGATTGGCGCTGCACATAATGATGTATGAGCAGAAACGATTACGCCAGTAGTACCGCAAGCTTTTGAAAGCTCTTCAACAGCCATAGCATAGGCCAGATTATCAGCACCTGCCCCACCGTATTCCTTAGGGAATGGAATACCAAAGAATCCAAAGCGCTTCATTTTTTCCACAGTTTCCACTGGGAAGCGTTCTTCTTCATCAACTTCCTCTGCGAGAGGCTTTACTTCGTTCTCGGCAAATGAACGATACATTTGACGAAGAAGGACATACTCTTGTCCGAGTTCAAAATTCATGAGGAACCTCCTTGTAGCCGTTAAGAAATTAACGAAAATTATTACGCTAACCGACCAAAGTTTAACGAAATTTTCATACCCACGGCTCGAAATATAATATAAATGGTTTTTCACCGACCTGACAAAGTAATTGTTTGTCTGCAAGCGTTGGAAACTGCCAATTTATAGAGAAGTTGGCACATTATTATCGCGCTCACATGTTATTATTTTAACATAATATTGTGCGTTTTGGGTATATAAAGGTGGATCTTGGCATACTATTTATAAGACGTGAGCGTTTGAGAAGAATTTTAAGTTTTTTTTGAATGTTTTGAAAATAGAACAATACTCTTATGTAAAGAATATACAAATAAAATGAATGAATTTCTTTCAAATGAGCATAATCCCATAATTTCTTTGTGTATACATGTTGGCCTCTTCCAAAGTCACCAGTAAAATATCAATTCCATAAAGATTTCAGTGGCGATCTATGAGATAATATGAGTCGAAGAGAATCTTGAAGAGATTTTCAAAAACATAGACGACTTATAAGAATAGGAAGCCTAGAAGGTACAAGGCTTATAAGTTTAGAAGAATTACAAAATAGACATAAGATTGATGGGGTTGTGTATGAAGCAAAATATGAAAATTATATTCGTGGTACTTATGATGTTTGCAGTCCTGGTGGCGGGCGGATGTGCAAAAAGGAAGATAAGCCCGCTGTTATTGTTGAATACAGTGACACCTTAGCTGATATATTTCCTGAGATGCCTGCATCTTGGATTTATAATGGAACAGCTGAGTATAGTCATGTTATGTCTCTTAGTGAGGTTTATGACACCAAGGGGCAGAAAATTTACCGCGTTTTTGGTGAAGTTGAAGACATGAGTGACGGGGAAGTTGATGCTGATTTCCGGTTTGACTTAAGCTATATTGTATCCGGGGACAATCTTGAACAAATTCGTGAGGGCCAAATGCTCATGGATTCAGAGTATGAGCGACTGACCCTTCTAAAACTCCCCTTGGAGATTCAGGCCACTTGGACTGAAGATGTGGTCGATTCTGATGGCAGGAAAGTACGTGTTCAATCAACTATTGAAAATATAGAAGATGATGAGGATGGAAAAACAATTTACACGGTTAAATATGACCAAGTGGGATCGGATTATTATGAACTGAGAAAATTTAAAGAACAAACAGGGCTCATATATTTTGAAAAAATTATGTTTTATGATGGAGATGCCTTTGAACTGCAGTATAGTTTGTACAAGCTGGATACAGAGAAAACCCTTGTCGCCAAAGAGGATGATAATGACTCGACTGTGAAAGAGGCGGGTCCAGATTCAGACGCAACTCTTATAGAGCTGGATAAACTTCCAGAGCAGATGGATAAGGATGTGGCGTCAGGGATGATACCTGATGATGCCACAAGAGAGACGCTGTCAAAACTGATATATGACTTCAATGATGCATGGACGCTGTTTGCAAATGATAAAGACATGGGTGTTCTTGACTATGTCACTGATAATGGAGAAGCCTATGACATCATTCACAGGTTCCCGGCGGGCACAATGACCTTGTCTTTTGAAAAAAATGAAAATTCAGGATATGAAAGTTCTTGAGGATAGGGCCAATGTCTATGTGCATGAAATCATAAAAAAGTAACAGATGAGAAAACAGAAATGTTAGAATACCACTGGCTGTATGAAGTCAAAAAAGTGGATGATTCATGGAAAATACATTCCTATGTGGGTCAAGAGGGACAGTAGATAAACCATATTAGAGCAAAATAAATCCGCTTAAAGTCCAGTAGCGCAAAGGACATTTAAGCGGATTTTTTATGAATGTTTTTTTAAAACTCTGTAGGATGGTTTTGCCCAGCTTATGATTATTTAATAAGCTATAACTGTTCTTTTTCAAAATCGTGGTCAGTGTTTAAGTAGCCGACATAAGAAGCTCTGTTACGACCAAGTTCTTTAGACTTGTAAAGACCTTCATCAGCGACCTTTATAAGGGCTTTATTTGTTTCGCCGTCCCACGGATATGTGGCCACACCAATGGATATTGAGTATTGCGGTTCTGTTTGTTCCATAACATTTTGCCTGTAACGCTCTGCAATTTTAAGAGCCTGGGCGGCTGTTTGATCTGGCAAAATGATGAAAAACTCATCACCACCATAGCGCCCTATGGAGTCATCGTCTCTAAGCGTGGTGTAGGCAATTGAGACCAGTTTTTTTAGACATTTATCACCAACTATATGGCCATACGTGTCATTTAAAGTCTTAAAATTATCAATATCAAACATGAGGATAGAAAACTTGCGCATGTCCTTGGAATGGATATATGTGTCCATTAAATCCAGTAGGGGTTTTTTCATAAGAGCCCCGGTTAAGCTATCAAGTTTTGACTTTTCTTTTATCTGATCTTGGACCCATTCCATACGTTTTGTTCGACGTCTAACTTCTTTTTCTACGGCATGTCTAAAGTCATTTTTAATTTCCTCGTGTTCCTCACGTGTGCGTTTATGGAGCATTTGATACTCGGTGAAAATGCTTCGGAGGGCAAGGAAGTATCCGGCTGAGTTGATTGCGTAACCCAGAGGCAGTAAACTGCCTATGTTCTTATAAATCATGATTAGGTTCCCCATAAGAAGTATGGTGAAAATAATCCAGTCAAGTGACCTCTTTTGCTGCCGTAGGACCACAAGAAGGATCACGTGAATAATAATGAGCAGGGTTAAGATAACTGGCGAGTTAAGGCCCTTGACCAGGTCATCGCCAAAATTAAAAATTGTAAATATAAGTCCGAGAGTCAGTGCGATGACAGACCAGATCATCTGTGTATTGTTTCTAAAAGAATGTCTGAGCAGGGTGAGTAATAACAGAAGCACAGGCATAAAATAGGACGCAATAAGGATCAGATTCTCAGAAGATAGAGTGTCATTTAAAAGGCGTACGAAACCAATAACAATCAGCGGAACCAGAAAGGTATACCCCAGCCTTTTGGCCGCCGGTGAAAGAGGATAAAGAATGAGTCCACCTGTAAATGAAAGTGAAGCAGATATTACCAGTAACTGAACAAGCATTTCTAACAAGATTTCATTCAAACAAAACACCACCATTTTTAGTTTTTCCTCGTGAACAGACCTTGAATAAGACAAGAACCAGTTCATAGGGGGTTGCTTTCTATCTCTATTTAATTAAGCAACCATTCCTGTTATTTTGATTCATTTATACCAAGAATGATAGGGCTTAAGCGAAAGCTATCATATTAAATTATATCGAACTATACTTATAACTTACAATAGCGAATTTATGGACATGAGAAATAAGATGTGGTATTCATCAAAGGCAGAAAATTGTGGCTCACAAAATAAAATTTTGAAAAGCCCTTCATTAAGCGTTTGACACATAAATTCGAATGGAATATAATTTTAAAAGAATATTGGAATGTCGATGATGGGGAAAGTATCCGGTGATTGTGGTTTTATAGCGAGCTGATTATGGTGAGAGTTCAGCACTGCCCACTGGTGAAGAACACCTCTGAGACCCTGTCCGAAAGCTTAAAAGTGAGTAGGCGCAGGCGGGGACGACCGTTATATCGTGTGCTCTTGCAGCTATAAGTGGCTTTTTGCAATGAGGGTGGTACCGCGTGAGTTATCTTTCGTCCCTTTAGTATTACGTTGGGAAGAAGGATTTTTTTGTTTTTTGTCTTATTCACAATCACAAAACATATTATTAAATGAATAAGACTTGAGTTGTTAACGTAAATATGAAATGTAATCCGAGAAATCGGATGAATATAATGAGGAGGTTTATTAATGAAGCAAGTACATATCAGAGACTTATTTGCAGAACCAGAAGCATTTGCCAATCAAATGATTCAAGTAAGTGGATGGGTTCGAACAATACGTTCATCTAAGGCATTCGGCTTTATTGAACTAAATGATGGAACATATTTTAGCAATATGCAAGTTGTATTTGAAAAAGACAAGATTGACAATTTTGAAGAGGTATCAAAATTCACTATTGCTTCGGCACTCACTATTGAAGGTGAGTTCGTTTTAACACCAGATTCAAAACAACCATTTGAACTAAAAGCGACAAAGGTTGTTCTTGAAGCAGGCAGTGACAGTGACTACCCACTTCAAAAGAAACGTCACACATTTGAATACCTAAGAACAATTGCCCACCTAAGACCAAGAAGTAACACATTCTCGGCTGTATTCAGAGTGAGATCAGTGGCAGCTTATGCCATTCATAAATTCTTCCAGGAAAGAGGCTACGTTTACGTTCACACTCCAATTATCACAGGCAGTGACTGTGAAGGGGCTGGGGAAATGTTCAGAGTCACAACCCATGACCTGAAAAATGTGCCTATGACTGACGAAGGCCATATTGATGATAAGAAGGACCTTTGGGAAAGAAACAAACCTAACTGTAAGTGGTCAGCTGAATGTAGAAGCTTTTGCGCTTGCTTTTAGAGATGTATACACATTTGGACCAACATTCCGTGCTGAAAATTCAAACACGGCACGCCATGCATCAGAGTTCTGGATGATAGAACCAGAAATCGCGTTTGCAGACCTAAACAAGAATATGGAAGTTGCAGAAGACATGCTCAAGTTCATCATTGATTACGTGATGAAGGAGTGTCCGGCTGAACTTGAATTCTTTAATCAGAGAATTGACAAAGGTCTACTTGAAAGACTGAACCACATTGTAAGCTCAGACTTTGCACGTTGCACATATACAGAAGCTGTTGACATCCTTCTGAAGTCAGACAAAGCGTTCGAGTTCCCTGTTGAGTGGGGCATTGACCTTCAAACAGAACATGAAAGATACCTGACTGAAGAAGTCTTTAAAAAGCCAGTCTTTGTTACTGATTATCCTAAAGACATCAAGGCTTTCTACATGCGTATGAACGATGATGGCAAAACGGTGGCTGCAATGGATCTACTTGTACCAGGCGTTGGCGAGATCATTGGCGGTTCTCAGCGTGAGGAGCGTATGGACGTTCTGACAAAGAGAATGGCTGAAATGGATCTGAATGAAGAGGACTACTGGTGGTACCTAGAGCTTAGAAAGTACGGCGGTGCAAAGCATGCTGCTACGGTCTGGGCTTTGAAAGAGCTATTATGTACCTAACAGGCATGTCAAACATCCGTGACGTTGTGCCTTATCCACGTACGCCGAAACAAGCAGACTTCTAAATGTTATTTCAAGCGCTTGTAAAATGACTGATCTATGCGCACGCTATACCCCATATAAAGTTTCGATTCTTAAATACCAAGATGGTATAGTGGGGGCTTTTGAATGATGTTTTTAAGTCGCATATTTAGAAATTGAATCATCAAGTTTAATATAAAAACGCGACCATGTGCCAGATGAAGTGCACACGGTCGCGTTTTTTATTTAGATCTTTTAAGATTTGTCTTCATTAGTGTCAGTCATAGGAGATTGGCTTGTTTCAGATTCTGTTTTTGGATCAGTTTCATTAACTTGACCAGTTTCAGGACTTGATTCAGAGTTCGTGTCTAAATTGTCAGAGCCTGATATAGGTGGGGAATCATCCCCTGTGTCTGTTTTTTTAGGAATGATAGACACATTCCCAATGACACCATAGACCCGATCAAGAAATATGTCTTTTTCGATGGGCTTTTTTAAGTAGCCCCTTACTTCCAGGTTTCGAGCTTCCAGGATAAGATCCTTACTCACGTGTTCGGTGATAATAATGACGGGAAGTTTTTTTGTATTTGTCATTGGCCCGGAGGTTTCTGATAAGGTCCATTCCGTTTTCAGTTTTTAAGGTTAAGTCCATTAGAATCAGGTCTACCAACTTCCCGTAGGATTCAATGGACTGCATCATACCAAACTCACTTCCGGCATTAAAGACCTTTACATTTGAGTTTTTAAGCATAATTTTTATATGTTCTACAACAGTTGGGGAATCTTCAACAATGAGTATTCTTTTTTTGGTTCTCCATGAATCACACCTCGTTATGTACATTTAGACCGCATCATTCAAAGTATTTTTCTATCTCTATTTTTACCTGTTCAAAATGGGCGGATATAATATCTAAAGACTTGTTTAAATCAATTTCGTCACTAGACTTAAGGCGGCTATACATTTGAGTGACGGGTTCTAGCAATGGGTTAATTCTTAGATTGGCATTTATGCCTTTGACATTATGAAGCAGTCTTTTGAAACCGTCTAGGTCATCAGTCGAAATTGCTTCTTTAAGTTTCTCAATCATGTCTTCCATTTCACCGATGTAAATTCTATAAAGAGGTTCAATGTCTTCTTTTGTAGATTCCATTTCTGTAAAGATAAATGCGTCAAAATCAATCATATGTCCACCTGCTACTTCCTAAAAAGTCATACACATTCGTAAAAAAATTTCATGAAATGTCGTCCTCATTTATTTACCCCCTTCATATATGATTAAGCAAGGGGAAATGGGAATTAATCCACTAACATTTTACAGTGTACAAAACTGAACCAAAGAAGTCTATGAAAATTTAACATTTTTGAAGTATTTCGTGTTCCGTGTCATTTTTTCAAGAAATGGGGTAGATAAATACTATCACACAAAAAATTGACCCAGGAAAAGCGAAAGGGGATACATATGAAAAAATACTTATAACAGGTGCTATGGGACAAATTGGAACAGCCATAACAAGACATTTGAGAAAAACATATGGAGAAAACCAAGTTATTGCTTCAGGTCTCCATCATAGACCGGAATCAGAGGTGTGCAGTGACGGCATTTTTGAAATTGTAGACGTGACCAATCCTGATCAACTTGCCAAAATTGCAGCCAAATATAAAGTAGACACTGTGATACATCTGGCAGCTATTTTATCAGCCATAGGTGAGGACAAGCCACAACTCCTATGGAATGTGAATATGAATGGCCTCTACAATGTCCTTGAACTGGCAAGAGACCTTGACTTAACGGTCTTTACACCAAGTTCCATTGCAGCATTCGGACCAAGTACACCTGCTGAGAAAACACCTCAGGACACCATCCAAAGACCGACAACCATTTACGGTGTCTCTAAGGTCTCTGGTGAACTTTTATGCGACTATTATTTCCAGAGATATGGGGTGGATACAAGGGGCGTCCGTTACCCAGGTTTAATTTCAAGCGAGGCCCTTCCAGGTGGTGGAACCACAGACTATGCTGTTCATATATTTTATGAAGCTATTAAAAAAGGCCACTTCACATGCAATATTGAAAAGGGCACCTTCATGGATATGATGTATATGCCAGATGCTCTTGATGCCATTGTAGAGCTGCTTGAGGCCAATCCAGCCAGACTCATCCATAGGAATGCCTTTAACATAACTTCCATGAGTTTTGACCCAGAAATGCTTAAAGAAGCCATTCAAAAGTATATACCTGACTTCACTATGGACTATGATGTGGATCCTGTGAAGCAGAAAATTGCGGATTCTTGGCCAAACTCTCTGGATGATTCAGCCGCGAGAATTGAATGGGGTTGGGAGCCAAAATACGATATGGACACCATGGCAAAGGATATGATTGACAAGTTGAAGAACAAGTTTAAATAGTCTATATAAAAGACGTTTCATTGACGAAATTTATCTATAATGTAAACTAGGATATAGTACTGTAAATATAATGCGTCTGTCATTTATGGCAGACGCTAAATTATGAGAAAACGGAGCGATGTTCAATGAAAAAAGGTAGCATTATTTTAAAGAACGCTTCTGAACTGGTAACAGTGAGTGGTTTTGAAGCGCGTAAAGGCGACAAAATGAACGACCTCGGTATCATCGAAAATGGCGCAGTGGCTATTCGTGATGGTTTGATTACCCATGTTGGCAAAACTGATGATGTAATGGCACAAATTGGTGAATCGGTGAAAGATTATGAAGTGGTAGATTGTACAGGTAAAACTGTTATGCCAGGCTTTGTAGATTCCCATACACACTTTGTTTTGGTGGCTATAGAGCAGATGAGTTCTCATGGAGACTTCGTGGCGACGATTATATGGAAATTATGAACCGCGGTGGTGGCATTATAAACTCTGTTAGAGGCACAAAAGAAGCAAGCCTTGAGGAACTGATCGCTGTTGGTAAGAAAAGACTGGATTCAATGACCATGTTTGGTGTGACAACCGTTGAAGGCAAGAGTGGTTATGGTCTTGACAAGGAAACAGAATTAAAGCAACTTGAAGCTATGAAGCAGCTTCAAGACATGCACTCAATAGACATAGTAACGACTTTCTTAGGGGCTCATGCTGTACCTAAGGATTATAAGGGCAGAGAAGATGAGTTTATCGACATGATGATAAATGATGTCATGCCAGAGGTTGCTGAAAAGAACTTGGCTGAGTTCTGCGACATTTTCTGTGAGAAAAATGTCTTTAATGTGGAACAGTCACGTAGACTCTTAAACACGGCTAAAAAAATGGGCATGAAGCCTAAAATTCATGCTGATGAAATCGTAAGACTAGGTGGAGCAGAGCTAGCGGCAGAAGTGGGAGCTGTATCGGCTGACCATCTTCTTCAGGCTTCAGATGAGGGCATCAAGGCCATGGCAGAGGCAGGGGTTATTGCGACAGTCCTACCAGGAACGGCCTACAGCCTAAAAGAACCATTTGCACGCGCGAGAGATATGATCGATATGGGTGCAGCAGTGGCCCTAGCAACTGACTTTAACCCAGGCAGCTGCTTTACGGAATCTATTCCACTAATTTTCTCCCTGGCGACTCAAAAAATGAGTATGACCACTGAAGAAGCGATCACAGCACTGACTCTAAATGGGGCAGCAGCCGTGGATAGAGCTGATAAAATCGGTAGTATTGATGTTGGCAAAGCAGGCGATGTTGTTGTACATGAATTCCCATCATACCGTTTCCTACCTTACCACTTGGGTGTTTCAACAGTCGAAAAAGTGGTTAAGGCTGGTCGAATGATATTTGATAAACTTGATATTGAGATTAAGTAATTAAAAGGAGGGGCTATTAAAGTTTGTATATGTTGAACATAGAAAAGGACAACAAGCTTTAGTACCCTAAAAACGAACATTACGATAGAAACCAGATCGAGGACTAAGATCTGGAATATGAATATGACCTAAGGGGGACAAAAAATGTTAATCGATCAAAATGTAAAGCAATTTGTGGAAACAACGGCTTCAAACGAACCGGTACCAGGTGGTGGAAGTATTGCAGCACTTAGTGGTGCTCTAGGGGCAGCTCTAGCTGGTATGGTTGCCAACCTAACTGTAGGTAAGAAGAAGTATGTAGAAGTTGAAGACGAAATGAAAAAACTTGTTGAAGATGCTACAAAACTTCAAGAAAAGCTAGTGAATCTGATTGACAAAGATGCAGCGTCTTTTGATGATGTTATGAAGCTTTTAAAATGCCAAAAGAAACAGATGAAGAAAAAGCTGCAAAGAACAGCTGAAATTCAAAAGGGTATGAAGTATGCTGCCAGCGTTCCAATGGAAACGGCTGAGACAGCGTTTGAAATTATGGCGCTTGCTGAGGCAGCTGTTGTACGTGGCAATACCAATGCAGTAACAGACGGTGCAATTGCTGCTATGATGGGCAGAAATGCTGTTTTAGGTGCCCTACTCAATGTTAGAATCAATCTTGGTTCAATCAAGGATGAAGATTTCGTTGCTGAAATGACAAAGAAATGTGAAGATCTTGAAGCGTCTGTCCAAAAACGTGAAACGGAAATTCTTGATCAGGTTTCACTATAAACTTTCTTAAGACTATGAGATGAAGTGGACTGAACTTCATGTATAAACAGAGTCTTTCAAAGTGGACAATATATAGTTATTAAGCTTACAAAGAGCCGCAGGTAGATTCTACCTGCGGCTCTTATAGTGTTTATGACATTGTGGGATGAAAACAGGGAATCTACAATAATAATCTGGTAAGATTAATTCATTTAATTGAATGATGGCCTAAATTTCGATATACTATGATCAGGTTTAGTATGCTCATATGTCTTAGCAGGATAAGTATACAGTGATTGAGCTTTACTGAATAACATTTGAAATAAATACTGGGATTTCCTAACTGTGACATAATATGTTCAGAAGGTAACCGGTCTATGCGAGCTTTGACTCGCACCTAGAAAGAGGAGTGTATCAATTTGGAAAAAATAATTGTTGCAGACAGCAGCTGCGAAGTTGATGAAAATATACAAAAAGAAGTAGATGTGAACATCGTTCCATTCAAACTTTATATTGATGGTGAAGAATACATAGATGACAAGGAACTTAATGTTATTAACTTTATCAGTAAAATGGTCAAGTCAGATGAGTTGCCAAGATCAGCTTGTCCATCCCCTAATGACTTCATAGAAAAGTTTGAAAAAGCTAAGGAAGTTTTTATAGTAACCATTTCAGCGGCCCTAAGCGGCACGTTCAATAGTGCTGAACTGGCTAAGAATTTATACAAAGAAGACAATCCAGATGCAAAAGTCCATGTGTTCAACTCAAGGTCAGCTTCAATTGGTGAAACGCTGATTGCCTTGAAAATCAAGGAGTTTATTGATGCAGGCCTGGATTTTGATGAAATTGTTGAACGTGTTGAAAATTACATCGCCAGTCAAAAGACACTCTTTATTGCAGAATCCCTTGATAATCTTATGAAAAATGGACGCATTAGCAAGTTCAAAGGCAAATTGGCCACAGCTCTGAATATAAAACCAATCATGGCGGCTACAGATGAAGGTGAAATTGTACTTAAAGAGAAGGCAAGGGGCTCAAACAAGGCCTTTAAGCGATTGGCACAGCTTGTTTGCGAAAATGCAGATAATACAGGAGACCGGATTCTGGCTATATCTCACTGCAATAACTTAAGTCGTGCTAAAATGTTAAAAGAAGAGATTGAAAAACACTGCGCTTTTAAAAAAGTTCTTATCCTTCAGACAGGTGGCTTATCAAGCCTATACGTGGACAATCAAGGCATTATTCTAACGTATTAGGCTGAGGTTTCAAAGTGAAGTTTATCAAATTAAACTGAATAGACTATTAGCCTATCAAGCCAATTGATAGCTTATAATCCCTTATATTTATATAGGGGATTTATTGCTTTATGGGGCCTTGCTGTATCAGAAGCAATTAACTTGGTATTTTATAATTATGAATGAATAAGACCCCTGACAATATTGTGTTAGGGAATAAGCCGTGAAATATATCCTATGCTGAGAATAGATCTGGAGTGAAACAAATTTGCGCGATGACACAGGGTTTATGATAATATAGGATAATGAAGTATCTAGTAAATTATTTATGTATGTGTTTTACAGGAGGTTAAGATGTCCATACAGCGTTTTGAGTGGGGCCGAATTGAATGGGTCATGGACTCACACAAGTTAAAAACACCATATCCTATGAGTATTGGATTTCTAACCCTAGATGCAAAGCAAAGACAGAGAAAACACATACATTATGGGGAAGAGCAAATTCTTTATATCGTTCAAGGGCAGGGTCTTCAAATCATAGAAGATGAAGAAATGTACTGCGAAAAGGGCGATATGATTTATATTGAAGCGGGAAGTGCCCATGAAACAGTCAATACATCTGAAGTGCCTCTTATTGAACTCGTTATTTCTGTGCCGTCAGGAAAAGTGGTGCCATCTTCTTTTGTTCAAAGAATAGAAAGCTTGCTTCAGTCCTTTGAGGGCACAACCATTGATAACATCGACAGGCTTATATCAGAAAAATACCGCAGTTCTTTTTCTCAGCTGAGATTTCCACTTAACTTATTTGATGCCAAGGGAGAGCCCGTTATAATTGGCGGACCATACCCTGCCATATGCAGAGAAAAATGTGGAATACATAAGGACATAAGAAACTGTTATTTATATTCTGATGCCCACAGGTTTACCATGGCTCAACGCGACCCCTTTGGTGCTGTTGTTTGCAAGTATGGTCTGACCGTTTTTGTCTACCCCTTGGAGTTGAGTGGCAAAATGGTAGCCCTTTTACAAGGGGGGCATGTGCGGACCATTGAAAGTGTCGGGGACCCCATGCTGGAAAGTATGGATAGGGTTCACAGCGGGCGTATTCAAGCCATGCTGGAACAGATTCAAATTATTGGACAGAATTTACTAAATGACACCATAACCAAAAAACTCTTCTCAGAACTGGATGCAAGTCATGCATCTTTAAAGGAATCATTAGATTCTCAAAATCATTTAGAAGCCATGATTCGAGAATCTGAAGATAGATTGTACAGTGTTCAGTTAAACAATCACTTTTTTGTTTAACACCCTTAACAGTCTGGCCTCTATGGCCGTTAAGGAAGATGCCTTCCAAACGTATCAAGGGATCATAGATCTCGCAAATCTATTTAGATATAACTTAAGGTCTGTAGAAAAAAAACGTTCAAGTTAAAGATGACCTTGAGTTTTTAGAGAATTATTTAAAACTCCAAACAATGCGTTTTGGAGACCAAGTTGAGTATTCAGTTGAAGTTGAAAGGGAAATGGATAAATCCTTTATTCCTTTTAACACATTGCAGCCGCTGGTTGAAAATTGTTTTAAGCATGGCTTTAAAGACCGGACAAACGCCTTAAAGATAAAAATAGAGATAAGACGTGATGGATCCGATCTGATGATCAAAGTCATTGACGATGGGTGCGGGATTCGTGGGCGTTTTAATCAAGATACCCTACTAAACTCTACCCTGAAGGCATGCCGAGGAACAATGGATTGTTTATGATTAACAAGCGGCTTCAAACACATTATGGAGATGAGTATTCCTTCAGTATCGGTCCGGCGGATCCTAATGAAAACAGCCGCGGGACATGCGTTGAAGTGAAGATGCCTCTCATAATGGGATAGGAGGCCAAATGAAAAGAGCAATAATTATTGATGATGAACCAATGTGTATTGATTTGGTTCAAGGACTTATTAGACGCTACAACATGCCCATTGAAATTATTGGAACAGGCATGAATGGTAAAAAGGCCATTGAACTTGCTGAGAAGCATAGGCCAGATTTGATTTATTTGGATATTGAATTGCCTGACATCACTGGTATTGATGTTATGACAGCCTTGAAAGACAAGCTCGATTATGATCCTGATATTATTGTCATAACAGCTTATGGGAGTTTTGAGTATGCCCAGTCCGTTTTTCGCCTTGGGGCCAAAGATATACTCTTAAAACCTGTTGACTATAAAAAATTCTTTGAGACAATGGAGCGGGTTCTGGGTTTCAAATACACAGATAATAACACTTTTAACGAAATTCTTGAGTACATACACTCTCATTATACTGAGAATGTGGATCTTGATTTTCTCTGTGAAAAGTTCCACTTGAGCAAGAGCCATGTATCGAGGCTTTTCAACCAACATTTATCAACGACATTTGTAAATTATAGAAACAACTTAAGGGTTGAGGATGCCAAAGAGCTTTTGAAGAGTGGCGGGCTGACCATACAAGAGATTTCTGAAAAAGTTGGTTTTGAAAGCATGCATTATTTTTATAGAGTTTTTCGTAAAATGACAGGAAAAACCCCAAAGTCTTATCAGGTAAAATAGAATGTTTATGAAATGAACTTGTATAAAATCACCGTGGCCAGCCAGGCGCTGACACGGTGATTTTTATGTCCTAAGACTGATATATCAGACCTAGACCACTATAGATGGGAGAAAATTTATATATGAATCTGCAAGGGAACATTAAGTATTTTCATACAATGCAAATATAGGATAAAATTTAAGCAATAGGGTGAATTGTGATGAAAACGTTTTTTTTGAGATGATTACAGTGTAATTGAATTAAAACCCCATTACATCCTTAATCTACGACCGGGGCATATATTGCGCAAGTGCTGTATGTGCTTTTGGTAGAAGAATGTTCTCTCATTCTTCTCTTTTTTGCATACTCATGGTGTTTATAGGTATATAAACGAAGGGATGTTTGAAGCTTTAGTAATATTCAAAATACCTATTGTCCTAATTAAATACCAGATGATATATTTTAAGACAGGAAACAACAAATATTGTACATACAATACAGGAGGGAAATTCCATGCATAAAAGACTTTTCATTCCAGGCCCAGTAGATGTTCTGGATGACGTACTTCAAAAATGGCGACACCACAGATCGGTCACAGAACGAAAGACGCTTCTGTTCTACAAAGAAGCCTATCTGAAAAAATGCAAAAGCTATGGTTCACAAAAGAAGAAATTATCACGTCTACATCTTCAGGTTCAGGTCTGATGGAAGGTGCAATTCGTTCTTGTACTAAGAAAAGAGCAGCAGTATTCTCAGTTGGCGCATTTGGCGACAGATGGCACAAAATGGCTGTTGCAAATGGCGTTCCAGCAGACAAGTTCAAATCTGAACTAGGTCAGCCAACAACACCAGAAATGGTTGAAGAAGCTCTATCCACAGGCAAGTATGACCTTGTTACAATCACACACAATGAAACTTCAACAGGTATTATGAATCCAATTGAAGCCATTGCTGATGTTATTAAAAAATACCCAGACGTTATTTTCTGTGTGGATATGGTAAGTTCTGCAGGTGGCGCAAAGGTAGAAGTAGACAAGCTAGGCATTGATATTTGTATCACTTCAACTCAAAAATGTCTTGGTCTACCAGCAGGTCTTGCACTTTGCACACTTTCTCAAAAAGCTTTAGAGCGTGCTAGAACAGTTGAAAACAGAGGCCTATACTTTGACCTTGTTAGTCTATATGACACAATCCAAAAGAAGGACTACCAGTACCCTTCAACACCTTCACTATCTCACATGTATGCACTTGACTACCAGCTTACTAAGATTGTTGAAGAAGAGGGTCTTGAAAACAGATTCAAGCGTCATGAAGAAATGGCTAACTACGTTCGCGACTGGGCAAACAAGCATTTTGAAATGTTCGCACCTGTTGAAGTGGCTTCAAACACGCTTACAACTGTTAAGAACACAAGAGGCATTAGCGTTGCTGATCTAAACAAAGAGCTTGGCAAGCGTGGTTTCATGATCTCTAATGGTTACGGCGACTTAAAAGAAAAGACTTTCCGTATTGCACATATGGCAGATACGACAATGGAAGACCTAAAAGTTCTACTAGGTCACATTGAAGACATTCTATGTCTATAATTTAAATGAATATATCAGTGAGGAAGCTATGGACAGCTTCCTCATTGTATGAGTATAAGATGTATCTTAGGAGGAACGTGTCATGTTAAGAATTCTTGCAAATGACGGTATGGATAAAACTGCCGTTGATTACCTAACAGGTTTAGGACATGAAGTCGTTACAGACCACTTTGCTGGTGCTGATCTTGATAAAGCGGTTACTGAGTTTGACGCCCTTATTGTAAGATCTGCAACAAAGGTTAGAGAGCCACTTATCGACATCGCAGCTGAGGCTGGCAAGCTAAAGCTTGTCGTGCGTGCTGGTGTTGGTATTGATAATATTGACCATAAGTATGCTGAAGAAAAGGGCATTGCTGTACGCAATACACCAAAGGCTTCAAGTGCATCAGTCGCAGAGCTTACAATTGCTCATATGTTTGCTATTTCCCGCTTTATCCATGTTTCTAATGTAACAATGAGAAAAGGCGAATGGAATAAAAAAGCTTACAAGGGCATTGAGCTAATGGGCAAAACACTTGGTCTAATCGGTTTTGGTCGTATTGGTCAAGAAGTGGGTGCACGTGCTCGTGCCCTAGGCATGGACGTTATTTATGCAGACCACCACGTTCATCTAGACTCACCACAGTACAAGAAGGTTGAAATGGAAGAAGTTCTAGAAAAATCTGACTTTATCTCACTTCACATTCCTTTCCTCGGCGAGCCAACAATTGGCGAAGCTGAGTTCGCAAAAATGAAAGATGGCGTTCGTCTTGTCAATGTTGCTCGTGGCGGCGTAGTGGATGAAGACGCTCTTCTAAAGGCTCTTGAAAGCGGCAAGGTTGCAGCGGCAGCTCTTGACGTATTTGAAGAAGAACCTACGAAGCGTGAAGACATTTGCAACCACCCTGCAATTTCTGTGACACCACACATTGGTGCATCTACTGCTGAAGCACAAATGCGTATTGGTATCGAAACATACGAAACAATTCTTGATTTTTTCAAGTAAATTAAGAACTATAACAGCCTGAAATGACAAAAGATTAATTTTTTGTAACTTTTGGGTTGTCGACACATATATGAAAACCTATAATAGTAGTTGGGTGCGTTGTGCACAAAATAACTCTGTTGAAAAGTTTAAGGAGGCCTGGAAATGGCAATAGTTAGACCTTTTAAGGCAGTAAGACCAAAAGAAGATCTGGTTGAAAAGGTAGCCTCTCTACCTTACGACGTAATGAATAGAGAAGAAGCGGCAAAAATGGCTGAAGGCAACCCAAATTCCTTCCTGCATGTTGTACGTTCTGAAATGGATGTTCCAGCAGAAATGAGCCAGTATGACCCAGAAGTCTACAAGACAGCTCGTAAGAACCTTGACAAAATGCAAGCTGACGGCATTCTGGTTCAGGACGAAAAGCCTAAGTACTACATTTATCGTCAACTTATGAATGGCCGTGTTCAAACAGGTCTGGTTGGTTGTACTTCAATTGATGAGTACATGAACAATACAATCAAAAGCATGAGTTCACAAGACCTCAAAAGAAGAAGATAGAATCAATAACTTTGATTACTGTGATGCAAACACAGCTCCAATCTTCCTAACATACAGAAAAAATGATGAAATCAATACAATCGTAAATGACTGGATCAAGTTCCACATGCCAGTTTACAACTTCAATTCTGAAGATGATATCACGCACATCGTTTGGGCAATTGACGATGAAGCGATCGTAGCTAGAATTCAAGAACTTTTCGCTTCTATCGAATACCTATACATTGCTGATGGTCACCACAGATCAGCATCTTCTGTAAAAGTTGGTATGAAGAGAAGAGAAGAATTCCCTAACTACACTGGCGACGAAGAGTTTAACTTCTTTATGTCAGTTATCTTCCCAGATGAAGACCTATTCATCATGGATTACAACCGTGTTGTGATGGATCTAAATGGTCACACAACAGAAGAGTTCATGGCTAAAGTTGCTGAGAAGTTTGATATTGTTGAAGCTGAAGGCACTGAGCCTTACAGACCAATGGCTAAGCAGACATTTGGTATGTACCTAGAAAAGAAATGGTATGTCCTAACGGCTAAAAAAAGGTATTTGGGATGAAGCAGATCCTGTTGGCAGACTTGATGCATCTATTCTTCAAGAAAACCTACTTGATCCAATTCTAGGCATTGATAACCCAAGAACAAATAACAGAATTGACTTTGTTGGTGGTATCAGAGGTCTTAAAGAACTAGAAGCACGCTGCGAAAAGGATATGGTTGTTGCATTCTCTATGTACCCAACAACTATGGAAGACCTAATTGGTGTTGCAGATGCAGGTGAAGTAATGCCACCTAAGTCAACTTGGTTTGAGCCAAAGCTTCGTTCAGGTCTATTCGTTCACAAACTAGGTGAATAATTAGATCTCTAAGATGCTAAAATAATATATATTTGACAGTCCGTAATTCTAGGAGCTCTATCCATGACTATTTATGTCAGGGGTAGGAGCTCCTTTTATGTTTCACTCACCGCCAAATTGTTTTATAATGGAAGAAGAGAACAGGAGAGATTTTATGACTGGAATATATCTTCAAGGCGGAGGCGCCAAGGGCGCTTTTCAAGCAGGTGCTATCTGTGCCCTTCATGAACTGGGCCTTAAATTCGATGTGGTGACAGGCACTTCTATAGGCGCCATAAATGGATACTTTATTTATACGGGAAACTACGAAGCCTTAAAAGATTTGTGGTGGGATGTGGATGAGTCCCAGTTGAGTTATGTCAAGGAAGAAGACAATATTATTGAAAACATGCACCTTATAGAGCAACTGGCAAACCTGACAGACCACGAGGGTGAGTTAAAGGCTTTTTACGTCAATTATGTAAATGTGAAAGAATGCCAACTTATTGAAAGCTATGATAACTTGGTGGGGATGGACAAGGAGAATATTCTAAAGCATATTCGATATTCAGCCTTGCTGCCAAAACCAGTGGGTTTGAAACTGGATAAAAAGACCATGGAGACCTTTGACAGCAAGTACTTGTTTGACAAGTTCAAAGAAGATATTATTCATGGAGAATACAATGACATGTCCCTTGATGGCGGCATACTCAACAATCATTTTTTAGAACCCTTTCTTCATGAAAAGGTTGATGAAATTATACTCATACCCTTTCAACCCAATTACCGCGTGCCTGACTATATACTGGACCACTACAAGAAGGACCAGCTGGTTGTTATTGATCCGCTTGAAAAATTTATGCCTATGGACACCCTCCGTTTTGAACCCGCCTTTTGTCTTAACCAGTTTAAGGCAGGTCGTGATAGGGCAAGGGCGGTTTGGCTGGGCTAGTTGACATGAGACAAAATCCACTTAAACCACGTATAAATAGACTCAGTAAGCGGATTTTATCCGCGCTTAGTCTTTCGAAGTTTTCTACAAAGGAAAAGCTGATGATTCTAAGGAATCATCAGCTTTATCTGTGTAAATAGAAGTATTTGTAGGGTGGTTTGCTTTCAAAATGTATTTTGATAGGTTTTCACTGTTTATTTTTTAGTCATTAATAAACAGAAGGTTTTGCTTGTATTCAATATAGAGCTGCATAAGGATGTTCATTTCTGCAGACATTTCAAGTTGTAGGTCAGACACTGTGTTGTAGTTTTCAGCATCAATGCCTTCTCGAATACGAGTGAAAAGAGACTTGTCTGTCATGCTGTCCTTCATAAGGTGGAAGCGAATGGCGTTGATTTTCTCCCAGTTTACAACATCCAGGTCAGTGATGTCTTCAATGCCATGAAGTTTGCAGAAACGACGCACCAGATTGGCATTTGAAGGCACGATTCTGTTTTTGAGTTCAGTCGTCCATTGTAGGGTTAGGGTTTCTTTATAGGATTCTAGGACCTTATTGTCAAAGACACTTGTAGCGGTAAGAACGCTAACCTTGTCTGGATGGTTTTCGAAGTTTTGAAGGTTCTCCCAAACAGTTGCAGGCGGTTTTGCGAAGAACTTGTTACGCTCATCTTCAGTGTAATCTTCAAAGACATCTTCTTCAGAGCGGTAGGCTCTGTCTTTTTCAAGATAGAATTTTTCAACGCCATACGGCTTAGAGAACTCTTTTTCCAGGTCGTTTGAAGAAAGGCCAGAAGCAACTGCAGCCTTAATTCCATCAAGCATTGTCATGTATACAGCAGATGTTGCCAGGTATGAGTTTGTATTTGGGTTTGGTGCACGTAGTTCGAAACGTGTTGCAAGAGGAGAACTCATATCACGCACAAGACCTACAAGTACCGTACGGTTACGTGTTGGAACCTTCACACTGTGCCCAACAGATGCAACTGTACACACAGGCGCTTCAAAACCAGGCTTGAGTCTGTTAAATGCATCGTTTGTCGATGTTACAAATGGATTAACCACTTCGTAGTTCTTAAGAAGACCCATTAGGGCACCCCAGCCTGGAGCACTCAGGTAATCGGCAGTCATATCTGGTGAAGCAAATAGGTTGATTCTCTTTCCGTTTTTAAGAATAAGAGCAGCACCTACGTGGTGGTGTTCACCACTACCAGCAACACCTTCGATTGGCTTGGCCTGGAATGTTACCACAAGGCCATTTCTCTCGTATGTGTCCTTAATAATGTTCTTTGCAAAAAGTTCATTGTCAATAGACTGAAGGGCTTCGTCGTATTCCCAATCAATCTCAATTTGCTCCATAATGCCTTCCCATTTGTTTGTTCCTTTTAACTTTGAAGGCACACCACCAACCTCTTTATGCCCCATTTCAGGCTTCATGCCTAAGTTGGTAAGAGCTTCTAATGACTGCTCAAGCGCTGTACGAACAGGTCCAACTGTACGCTTCCAGTACTGCTCTTTTAGGGTTTGTGAAGTGGACAGTTTTTCAATATCAGAACGGTGGTCAGGCGTCTTCACCCAGAACTCCAGTTCAGTCGCAGTTGTAAGTTCAACTTTTTCAATTTCATCTGCAGAAGTGAACCCTAAAATGCCGCACTGGGCAGGGTGTTTCTTCAGCACAGAAATAACTTCTTTTTCGAAACTTTCCATAGCTTTCTTTAAAATTGCACGTGAACCAACAAGTTTGCTATCATGCATAAGAAAAGCTGGGATCATGAGAGTACCAACTGGCTTGCCTGTTTCGTCATCGTAATGGTTTGGGTTGTAATCAATAAACCATTTTACAGACAGGTCAGGGATTAGGTCAACTTTTGCGTTGTTAATGTCAGCAATCTTTGGAAGGTTAACTGATGAACCATCAGTTTGAACACCCGTATTTAAGAAGCCTTCAACATCATCCTTCATAATTTCAATTGGAATTCTTTCGTCTGTGTGATTGTTGCCTAGATCGACAGCAATTAGAGAAACGAACTTAATTTGTGGATGTTTGTCAAGAATTTCTTTTAACTCAGATGGCTTGTGTTTTTTTGGTTCTACATAGTACAGCATTGGTGACCTCCTCAAAGTTCATAGAAAATTATAAAACATATTGTATACAGTATACAACTAAAAATAGGCACAAAAAATCGCCTTTCACCGTGCACCCCGTTGTGCTTGATAAAAGACTCGCTTTTGAATAATTATAGCATGTATTAATAATTTGTAAATAGTCTGAAAAGAAGTTGGAATCGTTTTCACGAAAAAAATAATTCGGACTATGCCGAATTATTTTCGTTGTTGTTTGAATTATGTTCAAGTATGGCTGGCTTTGGAAGGAGCCCTGTCTTAAAGAGGGACAGTATAATTATGACTGTGATCGGGCCCAGTATTATGCCTGCAAAACCAATGGTTTTCAAGCCAATATACATGGAAAGTAGGGTCACAAGAGGGTATACACCAATTTGTGTGCTTAAAATTTTAGGTTCAAGCGCTTGTCGTGCCAGGGTCACAACTAAGTATAAGACAAGCAGTGAGACCGCTGTGGCATATTCGCCTATGACAATTTTAGAAATGATCCAAGGAATGTATATTGTTGCAGGACCAAGTATAGGTAGGGCATCAATTAGAGCGATACCAAAGGCAATAGGCACAGCGTAGTTGACACCAATAATGAGAAGGCCTATGGATGATTCTACAAAGGTTAAACTCATAAGAATAAGTTGTGCCTTAACATATCCCCAAATAACTCCAAGAACATCTTTTCTTTATAATGAGTGTTTTTTCGTTTCGGGTCCATTCGCCATGGAAAATGGGTTCAAGCCATTTGTCTATAAGCTCTCTGTCTTTTGTCATGAAAAAGGCAGAAACAAACATTATAACAATGAAAAATAAGATGTTGGGCACGGAAGTCACAGCTGAGAGAATAGAGGACCCAACCACTGTTGAAACTTCACCAAGCCTTGACATGAGTGCATCAACAGCTTTAGAAATATAGTCAGATATGGTTCCCGGTTGTCCGAAACGTACTGTATTCAAAGCACTTGCAACTCGGTTGACATAGCTTTCAATAGAAGCGCCCCAAATTGGAAACTGGGAAGACAGGTCAATAAGCTGACGCGCTATTCGCCCAGAAAGGACAACCAGACCAAAGCCAATTCCAAAAATAGCCCCGAAAATAAGGACGATTGTGGATAGGCCGCGCGGGACATGAAGCTTGTTTTTTAGAAACGTGACAGCGGGGTTAATCATTTTTGAGATTAAAAGTCCAATTATAAAAGGCATAAGGATGATGATCATCTTGCCGATAAAGTAGTAACCTCCAGCTATAAGAAGGACTGTTAACAGGAGAATAGATAGTTTTGACATAACAATGTTGTTCATAGTATCGCCTCGTTTTTATTCTTTAATTAGGCACTTAAATGGTGAAAATCAAGGGTGTTCTTTCACCTGTAATAGAATATGGCCTAAATCAGGCGCTTGCAAAATTACAGATCCATATTTTCCTTTTACCGTATATAAATATTAAGAATCAAAAATTCTATATACCGTGTGGGCGGATTCATGAATGATATTTTGCAAGTCGCTAAAATGACATTTTTATAAATCACTTACTTAGTATTATAATCCAAATTTACCTATATAAGACCTTAAGAAATTCTGAAATTGGTCTTAATTTATCTATACCCCTAAATCCGCCCAGACAATTCATGTTATTTGTCCTTGCACGGGAATTATAAATAGGTTATAATTTCTATAGGTTTAGTATCAGGTACTAATACCTGACTGTTAGGAGGAGTACGATGAGCGGTATGCTAAAAGATAAAAATATTGTCATTATGGGTGTAGCAAATAAATGGAGTATAGCTTGGGGCATTGCTGAAATGTGTGCAGAGCAAGGTGCGAATCTTATCTTCACATATCTAGGAGAAAGAAGCCTAAAAAGTATTGAAAAACTACTGGCAGGGACAGAACTAGAAGGTTCACTTTGTGTTGAGTGCGATGTGACAAATGATGAGGACATCGAAAAAACGTTCAAGACAATTGGTCAAGAAGTGAAAACATTCATGGTGTGGCACACTGTATTGCCCATGCGAAAAAAGAAGAACTACGTGGCTTATATATGGACACATCTCGTGAAGGCTTCAAAATGGCACATGACATCAGTGCCTATTCCCTTGTGGCTGTGACAAAACATGCAACAGAATACATGGTAGATGGTGGAAGTATTATCACTTTGTCCTACTTGGGCGGAGAGCGCGTTGTTATGAATTACAACGTTATGGGTGTGGCCAAAGCTGCGCTTGAGTCAAGTGTTAAGTATCTGGCGCATGATTTGGGTCAGCGCGGTATCCGTGTTAATGGTATTTCAGCAGGTCCAATTAAAACCCTAGCTGCAAAAGGTGTTGGCGAGTTCAATGAAATTGGTCGTCACTTTGTGGAAAAAGCACCTCTAGGCAGATTGGTTTCTCAAAAGGAAGTGGGAAATGCTGCTGTCTTTTTCTTGAGTGATATGGGGTCTGCTGTAACAGGTGAAATTATGCATGTTGACTGTGGATTTAACATTCTAGGCTACTAGTTTAAAAAGGTCATAACCGAAATATAAGGTCAAAACATTCAATATCTTTGAAATGAATCTGCAATTATAAAATACTATAATCAGCTTATTATAAAAATATTAAAGAGATACAAACCCATAGCCGTTTGTATCTCTTTTTGTATTGTTATAAAGTGGTATTATAAAGTTTTCATTGTGTTAGAAATCATAATATTGTTTGAAGGGGTGCTTGCTGTAAAACAATCAGAGCCCCCGTAAAAATCTATTTATGATCAAGAACGCAGCACATTCACCGCATATTGAAAGCCCCAAAGAAGTGAACAGGATTATATGTAGAATAAAAGAGGACCTTAAAGCCAGGTAATATAGTTTTACCACATCAACACTGTGGGTTTTCATGGAAAAGTCGATCTGGTATAATTGTAATGATAACCTAGGTTTACTCAAGTCAAAGTGTCATGAAAAACCATTTTGACACAGAGCGGGTAATCCGGGAAAAGGGACCTCGGGGGTTTGAATATGCGAAAAAAAAGTTCGAGATTTAAAAAAGTGCAATCAGAGAAATGGAAGAGTCAATGGTGGCCCTAGATCTTGAAGGCTTTCAAGGTCAAATAAAGCGTGTAAGAAGAATGCTTCAAACATTGAACAGGAGTTTGGAAAGCGGTTATTTCTGCTGATTCAGTGGTGCTTAGCAAGGAAGACAACAAAGTCACCAAGTCCAGACCATACGACATCATTAATACGATTGCATTTTTATATAAACCGACGAAAAGAATTGATATTTTCGAAGGCAGTTATTTGGAATTTTTTGCTGAAGAAAGAACAGAACAGCTTATGAAGGCCATGGCCATCAACCAGCACAATGAGTTTTGGAAACAGCATAAAACAGTTCATGGAAATATATTTGGATCTGTTCCTAAAGAACTCATTAAGCCAGAAAATGCAGATCAACTGGAAAAGTATGGTTGGCATGAAGTCAATGTCAATGTTCTGGATTTCGGGAAAAAGGTTGAAGATGAACGTGAACTCGTAAGATTTTGCAATATATCTTTTCCGTACTATATACTTTTATTGGAAGAGACCACAGGATCATATCTTGTTCTGGAATACTTAATTTAAGTATAATGAAAACTTCCAAAGATAAACCGCGGATAGAATCCGCTTAAGGATCGTACTTAATCACGGGACTTAAGCGGATTTTACTACGTATTGCCATATTTTGAATGAAGATACTTTTGGAATATAAAGGGTATGAATGTGCCAAGGAGGACAGTTGGTGGATTATAAAACACATGTGCTGGAATATACAGCCCAGCAAAAGGACGCAGGACTAAAACTAATGGATGTCTTACATCAGAGTATGGACCTCTCAGGCCGAATGATTCGACGATCTAAAAAAGAAAAAGGAATAAAGCTGAACAGTCAACGTGTTTCCCTAAATTCAAGAATTAGAAAGGGCGACACCATAACAATAGAAATGAAAATGGAATCCAATATATTTGAACCACAGGACATCCCAGTGAATGTTGTTTTCGAGGATGCCGACCTATTAATAGTTAATAAACAACCATTTTTAGTTGTTCATCCAACCAAGGGACATCCATCAGGGACCCTTGCCAATGGCATAGCTAAGCTCTTTTTAGACGAAGGCCTGGATATAAAAATCAGATTTATTAACAGACTGGACAGGGACACCTCAGGCCTTATGATGATTGCAAAGAACCCATATGCTCAAACTGTTATTTCAGAACAGATGATAGCGGATGAAGTGGTTAAAGAGTATACAGCAGTGGTTATGGGTAGGCTAGAAAATGACAGGGGAACCATAGATGCAAAATCGGCCTTGAAAACGAAGAAGATATTGAAAGAAAGGTGCTTGAGCATGGTAAGCCTTGTGTGACCCACTATGAAGTCATAGAACGTTTCCAAAATGCCAGTCTGGTCAAAATTAGACTAGAAACAGGTCGAACCCATCAAATAAGGGTTCATTTTAGACATATAGGTCATCCCCTATATGGTGATGTTCTCTATGGTGGGAACCATGAAATTATAGATCGTCAGGCACTCCACTGTTCAAGAATGGTCTTTAAGTTGGCCAGACCGTCAAAAGAGATTGAGCTAAGGGCGGAATTGCCAAAGGACATACAAGACTTAATAGAAACATTAAAATCTGAGTAAACCATCTTTCGGAGAAGTTAAAGCGGGGTGAAAGAATGAATGCAGAATTTATAAAAGTTACAAGCCTGACAAAAAACTATAAGATGGGCGAAGTCACAGTAAAAGCAATTCAGGATATTACATTCACCATTAAAGAGGGGGAGTTTGTCGTCATATTAGGACCATCTGGGTCAGGGAAGAGTACCCTTCTAAACATTATTGGGGGTATGGATGTTCCCAGTGAAGGACAGGTGGTCTTTGACTCTGTGGACATCACAAATTACAACGACAAACAACTTACCGCATATAGACGCAATGATGTGGGCTTTGTGTTTCAGTTCTATAATCTAATGGCCAATTTGACAGCCAAGGAAAATGTAGAGCTGGCCACAGAAATTTGTTCTCAGCCCCTTGAAATCAATGAAATCATGCAGGCGGTTGAACTTTCAGAAAGAGCCGATCATTTTCCTGCCCAAATGTCGGGGGGAGAGCAGCAGCGTGTGGCGATTGCCAGGCGGTTGCCAAAAATCCTAAAATTCTCCTTTGTGATGAGCCACTGGGGCGCTGGATTTTAAAACAGGTCTAACGATTTTAAAGTTACTCAGTAAGATCAACAAGGAAATGAAAAAAACAGTTATGGTTATTACCCATAATGCAGCGATTGGTCAAATGGCAGACCGTGTTATTAAGCTTAGGTCAGGTAAGATTACAGAAGATCATTACAATGAAGAGCCTATAAGTCCTGAAAGGATTGTTTGGTAATGAAAAAAAATGAATGTTAGGCTGGTGCGGATGGTTTCCCATCATGTCGGTCAGTTTATTGCCATTTCTCTAGTGATCGCTGTGGGTCTTTTGACATATGTCGCTTTTACAATGGCAATGGTGAATTTGGAAAATTCTTTAAATTACTATTATGACGAATCAAACTTTGCTGATATTTATGTTGAAACTTTAAAAGTACCCGAAAAGGGTGTACAAGATGTGCTTGATTTACCTGGTGTTATGCATGCACAGGGTAGAATTCAGTACGATGTGCCGTTAAAGGTTAAAGATGAGAATGAGAAAGTCACGGTGCGTATTGAATCCCTGCCTAAGGACGATTATAAAATTAATGACCTCTATTTTTATGAGGGGCGAACCATAAAAAATAAAAATAGAGATGCCTATGTCTTTGATCAGTTTGCCCAGGCGAGAGGCATGCCTTTAGAGGGAACCATTCGTCCCAAATTCTCGGAAAAGAATATGAACTTCAGGTCAAGGCTTTTGTTTCCAGTCCAGAGTATGTCTACCTTATGGAAAATGAACAGTCTATGTTGCCAGCACCGGGAAAATTTGGAGTGGTCTTTGTCTCAGAAGAATTTGCCATGAACAGTTTTGGCATGACAGGTTACTATAATCAAGTTCTTATAAAAGCTGAACCGGGTGTGAATATCGATATACTCCAGGAACGTGTGGAGGACACCCTTGATAGATACGGAATAAAACGAATTTATCCTAAGAAGGATCAACTGAGTCACCGTCTCGTTTCAGAAGAAATTGAGGGTGGCAAGAAAATGGCAAGAACGGTTCCATTTGTCTTCCTTTTTGTTGCAGCCAGCATTATGGTCATTATGGTCAGCCGGACTGTGCGTAATGATAGAACATCAATCGGTGTGTTCAAATCAATGGGCTACAACAATAAGGAGATCGTGTGGCACTACATAAAGTATTGCCTCATGATAGGGGCTGTAGGGTCTTTGATAGGCGTGGCCCTGGGAGCTCTTCTCTCAGCTGTCATGACACAAATGTACACCCAGTTCTTCCTCATACCTTATTTGAAAATTAGACTGTATCCAGAGTACTTATTTTTTGCCATTGTGCTATCGTCTGTTTTCTCAGCCGTGGCAGGTTTGTTTGGGGCAAAAACGGTTCTACATATTCATCCGGCTGAATCCATGCGGCCTGAACCGCCTAAAACAGGACATAGAACAGTTCTCGAGCGCACTGTCATTTGGAAATATTTTTCTTTCACTGAGAAAATTGTCCTTCGAAATTTACTCAGATCAAAAAGAGATTTATATTTATCACATTGGGCATAGCCTTAACCTACGCCATAATGATGATTCCAATGTTCCAATCAACTGCCTTTGATCAAATATTCAATGAGCATTACTCTAAGTTCCTGCGAATGGACTACAACATCAATTTTTCAGAGCCAGTGGATGATGGGGCCCTCAATGAAATTAAGAGCCTTATCCAGTACAAGGATATTGATCCAAAACTGGAGTATCCATTTGAAGTGGAACACTTATGGAACAAAAAAATTGTTACCGTGGTGGGCATGCCATCAGATACAAACATGTATAGATTTAAAGATCTAGAAGGCAACCCCCTTCGCCTGCCTCCAAAGGGACTTTTTATAACAGAGGGCCTTGCAAAATATCTTGATATCAAGGCAGGGGAAAGCCTTAGGATAAATACTTTCATACCAGGCAGAGATGATCTTGACATTAAAGTTGTGAGTGTTATTGACCAGAGTCTCGGTATGAATATTTATATGGATTTACCCTACATGCAGGAAAAGTTTTTAGAACATGGCATTATAAATGGCGCCATGATCACCAGTGATCAGACGATCAAGGACGAGCTCAATGATGTGCCAAAGATTTCATCTGTCCAGTCAAATTACGACTTGATGAAAATATTTGAAGAATTTTTAGAATTGACTTTGGCCAGTGTTTCAATACTGATTGTGTTTGCCGGTATACTAGGTTTTGCCATCGTATATAATTCATCAGTGATGAGTGTCTTAGAACGTAGACTGGAGTTTTCTTCCCTAAGGGTAATGGGTTTTAAGAAAAATGAAATTTTCTTTATTCTTGTCAGAGAAAACTTAGCCATGAGCCTGCTGGGCGTACTTCTTGGTATTCCTCTAGGAAGGGCTATGCTCAATGGAATGGCAGAAACCTTCAGCACAGAGCTCTATACAATGAAAGTGGATGTTTCATTAAAGTCGTATTTAATATCAGGCGCCTTAACCTTGAGCTTTGTATTGATGGCTCAGGTGGCAACTTATTCCCGTATACGCAGGCTTGATTTTATTGAAGCCCTTAAGAACAGGATGACATAGGAGGATAAGAGCATGAAAAATTTAATCAAAAAACGGAATATTGTTCTTGCTGTCATTGGAATCGTTATTGTGATAGCAGGTGCAGTGGCTATGTCGGGTTCTGGTGGTGTCTTGGTGGAGCTGGAAACTGTGGATGAAGGTCTTGTTAGAGATATAATCGAAGAAGAGGCTCAGGTCATGTCCAGACAGTCGAAGAACGTGTCTGTGCTTGTAAGTGGAACAGTGAAGGACTGGTATGCAGATATAGGCGATGAAGTTAAACGTGGTGATCTTTTAGCTGAGATTGATACAACCGATGTGGACACAGAAATAGATATTGCAGGTGAGAACTTGAGTGCCCTTAAATATGCTTTTGAGGATGCCCTTGAGCCAAATGACAAGGCCATGATACAACAAGCGGAGTCGGCATATAATTCTGCCGTTATACAGAGAGACAGTTATCAGAAATCCCACGAAAAAAATAAAAGCCTGATTGAAGAGGGGGCGATTAGCTCCCAGACCTTGGATGATAGTCAAAAAGCACTTGAACTGGCCCAGCAAGAAGTCAATGGCAAGTATCAAGCCTTGATTCAAATTAGAAAGGGTCTTTCAGAGGCTCTAAAGAATAAGTTCGCTTCAGAAATCCGTGCCCAGGAATCAGCGCTTGAAATGCTTGAAGTTAAGAAGGCACGTCATGAAATTCGGGCTAATGAGGATGGTCTTGTGCTAAGCCGGTATATTGAAGCTGGGGACTATGTCAATATGGGGATGGTCACTTTTGAAATCGCAAATGTATTACATGTTTATTTTAAATCTGATATACTCGATAGTGATGTGGCTGAGGTCAAAGTTGGCACACCCGTTGATATTCATTTAAATGATGAGAGCATGATTGATGGCTCTGTGACAAAGATATTTCCCAAAGCAGAAACACAAATTTCTGATTTGGGCATAGAGCAAAAAACGCGTCACAGTCGAAAATCGAATCGGTCAAAGAAGATCTTCCAGTCCTTATTGGCCAAGAACTTGACGTGGATTTTGTTACAGAGGCAAAGGAAAAAGTTCTTCGTATCAGGGAAGAACTGACATATCAGAAAAATGGTAAATATCATGTATTTGTCGAGTCAGGTGGAAAGGTCCAAGAAAGACCTATAGAAGTTGGCCTTGTCGGCGAAACATATTTGGAAGTTGTGTCTGGACTAAGTCTTGGTGAAAAGGTCATTGTACCCAAGATGATATAAGCCCAGGTGTTAGAGTGAATTTTGAAGAGTAGTGAGTGGAGGATTTGATTTGGAACTTAGACGTATAGAAGAGGCTTCAATTGAAAGGGCAATCGTTCATGTGCTGGATAAAAACAGTGATCAGCCCCTTTTAACAGATGCAGAATTAGAACTCGAGCCAGCGGTAACCGCATTTTTAACACATCATATCCTAAAATCACTCAGCAGTGAAAAAAATAGAAAACTAAAGCTATTTAATCCATCTGGTGTGGTTTATGGAAACTTGATGAAGATATATGATGATGAGACAGATAATTTTGTTGAGGCATCAAAGGAAATAGCCCAGTGGCTTTTTAAGTGCATGCAAGAACATCCGATCATCCCATCAGCAGATGTTATTGTCTGCCAGTTCTCCACAGGAGGAGAGCGTTGTTTAGCGGTTATGAAAATGGACTACCAACCCTCTTTTGTCCACGACATTCAATATGAGGAAAATGGCTTTAAGGTCGATTTGGTTTCTCAGGAAATCAGTTTACCATCACTTAGTCAGAGACTCAATAAGGCGGCTTTTTCAAGAAGCCTGGTGTGGATGACTACGACCTTGTGGTGGTGGACCAACCCCTTAAAGCTGAAGATGGCAGTATCCTTGAGTATTTCCAAAAGACCTTTATACAGGCTAGTTTTGTGGTGGATCATATGGACAAGACTCGGATTGTACGTGACCAAATGGAAAAATGGGTGCGTAGCAATATGAAAGATGATGTGAGAAATGCCATTGATGCCAGAGCAGATATTGAAAGTGTCTTTGTTAACTCTGGAGAACTTCATCTTGGAAACCTTACAGAAGAAATTATTGATGATCCTGCTAAGCGAGAAAAATTTATTGAAAACATGGAAAGAAAAGGTGTCGATACGGATGAGTCATTCACAATTGATAAAAAGTGGGTGGCGAAAAAGTTTAAGACAAAGGCCCTTAAAACGGACACGGGATTCACAATTCGAGGCCCTTTGAAAACTTCCATGACAGCACAAAAATAGAAATTCAATATAATGGAGATGGCACAGTGAACTATATCATCAAGGGCGTTCGAAACATCAGTGAACGTTAGTCAATCAAATGATGCTTCATGTGCTTGGTCTCATAATTATTCATAAAAAGCTATTGACATGCATATATCAGTGGCCTAAAATATCATAAACAAAACAGGAATAATTTAAAGAGGATGTCAAATGAATATACTTGTTTTAAATGGACCAAATATAAATATGCTTGGAAAAAGAGAACCAGAGATATACGGACAGGAGACCTATGATGATCTTGTCGTAAAAATCACTGATTTTTGTAGAGATTTAAAAGTGGATTGTGAAGTTTTTCAGACCAATCATGAGGGGCTGCTTGTGGACCGTATTCAAGATGCTGATGAAACGTTTGATGGCATCATCATAAATCCAGCGGCACTCACTCATTATAGCTACGCCATATTTGACGCAATAAAATCTATTTCAATACCAGTCATAGAAGTGCATATATCTAATATACATGCCCGTGAGGAATTTAGAAGACATTCTGTGACAGCAGGTGCATCATCTGGGGTCATAGCGGGTCTTGGTACAGATGGATACCTCTTGGCCGTAAGAGCCCTGCTAATGAAATAGAAGGTTAAACACGCGTTCAGTAAAATAATCACCACACACCATAGAATCATTCATAAACTGGAGTTTTCATGGGTGTGGTGATTTTTGATTGAAGACGGTTGATTGACGCACTGTATTCTCAACAAATAGTATAAGCCTTAGGGCTTATTTTTTTGACTGTTATTAGATGGCTTTGTGGCAAAGTATGAGGATATTATTATGGTATAATGGATGCACAAAGATTCAGGATCAAAAGCAAAACGAATATTGAAAAGTGTAACGAAGAAAAAGGTGTTCAATGAAAAAGCATGCAAGCGGTGTTCAAAATCATGATGATAAGATAAGACTAAATAAGTTCATTAGCAGTACAGGCATCTGCTCAAGGCGAGAAGCGGATAAGCTGATCGAAGAGGGGCGGGTTACGATAAATGGCAAAAACCCCGAAGTGGGGACAAAAGTCAGTGGCCATGATGATGTTCGGGTGGACGGTAAACCCTTGAAATCTAAAGAAAAACCCATATATATTGCCTTTAACAAACCAGTAGGCATTACATGCACCACGGAGCTAAAAGTCAAAAATAATATCATAGACTATATAAATTATCCCAAAAGAATTTTTCCAATTGGCAGACTGGATAATCCATCAGAAGGCCTCATTTTCCTTACCAATGATGGCGATATTGTAAATAAGATTCTCAGGGCGGGCAACAATCACGAAAAAGAGTATATTGTCACTGTAGATAAACCCATTACAAAAGATTTTATAAGGAAAATGGGGAATGGTATTCCCATTTTAGACACTGTTACAAAAAAATGTGAGGTTACAAAAGAAGGAAAATACGTTTTTAAAATCATACTGACCCAGGGGCTGAATAGGCAAATAAGACGAATGTGCGGATACTTGGGATACAAGGTTGTGAAATTAAAACGTGTTCGTATAATGAATGTCAACTTAGATAATCTAGGTGTCGGCAAGTGGCGTTACTTGACAGACAAGGAAATGCAGACAATCAATGCCCTTGTTTCTGATTCAACCAAAACGGAAGAAGGATCATATTAAGACGGACTTTATCAGGCTATGAGTCATTCACGCAATATACGGACTTGTATGACTTCTTCTGGAGACTGGAAATTTCACTGAAAATCGTGTATAATGTAATTGAGCCTGGGATGACCGTTGCCTAGTAAAATTCAACCACTGGTTTTAAATAGGGAGCATACATTCTGTAGTGGATGTCAGGCCTTGTACGTATCAGAGGAAGGCAGAAGTTATGGAGAGTGCACCCACTTAGTGTGGGTGTGGTGCTGAATTTTACCGTGACGGCTTTCTGGGTAATCAGAAAGATAAGAGCCTTCATAGTTTTACTATGAAGGCTTTTTTTTCATATCTTTTTTTTCATTATCTTGACTTCTTTTATATTTTCATACATATTGGACTTTTTATATACAACCAGAGCACGGGGAGATTCTTTATTTCCAGTCTGGTGATTTGATGCATAGTTTTGATATAGGGAATAAGAGGTCGTGAATAGATGATGTTTTGTAAGCAAATTAGATAAAATAAACCAGCGAGGTGACGTATGAATCCCTACCAAACGATCGAACTGGACAGAGATAAAAAAGAACACCTGTATTTACAGCTTTTTAAAGCGCTGGAGGTTATGATTGCAAGTGGACGACTACGTCCGCATACAAAATTACCGCCCATTCGAAAACTGGCTGAACTCTTAGATGTTAACAATGTAACCATAGTCAATGCCTACAAACTCCTAGAGGAGGGGGGCTTGTCTATAAAAAGTTGGATCTGGCACGTTTGTGACACCAAAGGAAGAAGAAATTGAAGACCTGAATGACAAGCCGAAGCAGGCGGCTGAAATGAGTTTTGCCCAGTCGTCTCCGACAGCGGATTTGTTTCCTGTGGCAGATTTTAAAATGGTTTTGAATGAGGTTCTTGACAGGGACAAGGGCAAAGCCTTTGGCTATCAGGCCTCATGGGGTTTTTCACCCCTGCGTGAATCCGTGGTTGACTATTTAAAAGATTCGAAAATATATGTAGACCCTGATGTCATTCAAGTTATTTCTGGTGCCCAGCAGGGCATAGACATCGTTTCTAAGGCCATACTTAATTATGGGGACTATGTTCTTGTGGAAGCGCCATCTTACACAGGTGCCATAGCAGCATTTAAAATGAAAGGCGCCAATATAATTGAAGTGCCCATGACTCAGGATGGAATTCACTTAGAAGCCTTTAAAGAAGCGGTGAAAAAATATAAACCTAAACTCTTCTACACCATGCCAAATCTCCATAATCCAACGGGTTATACCTATTCACAGGAGAAAAAAGAAGCTGTGCTTGAGGTGGCTTCTGAAAATCGAATGTGGGTACTTGAAGATGATTATGCCAGTGACTTATTCTTCTATGAGGAAGAAGAAGCCGAAGGCAAGTCCTTAAAGAGCATGGATCGGTTTGATCGTGTTATATACATTAAAAGTTTTTCGAAAATTTATATGCCAGGCCTAAGACTGGGATTTATGGCTGCACCGAAAAGACTGGGCCAAGAACTTGTGGTTGCAAAGCACATTACCGATATTTCCACATCTGGGCTCATTCAAAGAGCCTTTGACTTGTACCTACGCCGCGGGCTTTGGAAAAAGCAAATAGAGTCCATGCGTGATATTTTCAAGAAGAGGTATGACACAGCAGTAGAGGCCATTAATGCCTACATGCCTGCAGACTGTTCCTACCATCAGCCTGAAGGTGGACTTAATTTTTGGATAGAGATGCCAGCGTATTTAAATGCAGACAGCTTTGCCCAGTTTGCACTGAGTCAAGGCATAGAAATTATTCCAGGCAGTGCCTTCTATTTTGCACAGGGAAAGAGCAATTGTTTTAGAATAAGTGTGGCAGGGGTTTATCTAGAAAATATCGATAACTGGATTATGAAACTTATGCAGGTTCTTGATGCCTATATAGTTTCCCACAGTGATAGAGATGGAAGGGGCAATGAGTTTCTTCCTGTCTTATAAGGATCAATTTCATTTGATTTTGAGCAAATAGAAAGTGTATGTCGACAAATGTCTGACATACACTTTATTTATTCTGAGTGACTTGCAAAATATCATTTAAGCACCCCGGTCGTACAAGTACCCGGTCGTAGCCTATATAGATATTTAAAAATCAAAAAACTTTATAAGAAAACTTGCCTGCCTTTGACTAAGCAGATTTTTGATTGTTGTTTTTATGATTGTTTTGGTTTCTATTTTGATTGTTTTTATTTATTATTATTATTGTTGTTGTTATTATTGTTTGACGATTCACTCTGATTCTTGTTCGGAGCAGTGCTGTTTTTAGAAGCATCAGATGGCGTGTTCTTACGATTGCCCTTATCGTCTTTTGTATTACGACGTGCAGGTAGATTGGATGTGTTAATGTTACACTGACCTTCAAAAGCCCCACCTTCATCAATGACAAAACTCATGACTTCAATATCACCACGAAGAACACCAGAAGCGTGGATTTTAAGAAGGCCATCAGAGTGAATATTGCCTTCAACCGCACCGGAAAGTTCTATGTTAGATGCAGAAATATTGCCATGAACATCAGCTTCAGGCCCGATGATAACATCACCTTCAGCCTCGATATCGCCATTAATATGACCATCAATTCTCACTGATCCACCACTTTTAATATCGCCTTCCATAGAAGAAGACTGGCCGATAATCATGTCAAAATCAATTGCCGGAGCCCCTTTTTGAAACATTTGCTTCATCCTATATCCCCCTTAATTTATAAGACCTGCCGGATCAATTTGTTTGCCTTCGAAATGAATCTCAAAATGCACATGTGGTCCGGTACTCTTTCCAGTGTTACCAACTTGTCCAATAAGTTGACCTTTCTCAACATGATCTCCAACTTGAACCAAGTTTTTGTTGTTGTGGGCATAGACTGTTTTATAGCCATAACCATGAGACACAACAATAGTTTTACCATAACTGCCATTGTAACCGGAGTAGGTCACAACGCCTGAACCAGCGGCAACGATATCGCTTCCGCGTGTGTTTGCAATATCCAGACCCTTATGCATGCTTCTACGACCTGTAACTGGATCGCGTCTTAGGCCAAAACCTGAAGTGATATGTCCATTTACTGGTTTTAAGTCGGGTTTGCAATCAAGAAAGTCAAGGGTGTTCTCAACTTCTTCAATCACAGAAGTGTACTCATCGATTTGCTGATCCATGAGAAGTGATATTTCATCATCTTCAATGAGAGCCAGAAGTTCGTCAAGCTCATCGTTGTTTTCCATGCCAAAACTGAGTTCTGGCCCCACGGCTTCAGGTGGTAATTCTGTTCTGTTAAAGGAACGACTTACAGGTATTGAAACATTGACATCGTGTTCCTCATTGAGTTTGGCAATGAGAGTAATGGCTTGTGTTTCAAGACTTTCAAGTTCACTTAGACGTTCTTCGTAAATAGCTGCGACTTTTTTGAGCCTGTTCTTTCATGTTTTCGTTAAGTTCTGTTTGGGAAGAGTATAAGTCTTCTAGTCGAGTGATACGATCTGTTTGATCGGTCATCTCTGCAGACAGCTGCCCGTTTTCTGTCGAGAGTTTCCTATTGTTGATAAAGTAATAAACGAGAGCGGTGTTCACTGTGATTGTCGACACAATTACAAGGGCAAGTGCCCCTTGAATTATGTAACGCGGGAGTCTAAGTCTTTTCACTTGACTGTCTGCCCGTGGTACAACCACAAAGGTGATATCTTCCCGAAGTTTCTCTTTAAGACCCTTCAAACGTTTCATATATCCCCCTCAAAAGTTTACTAATGATATTTTACCAGAACTTTTGAATCCCCGCAATTGTCTAGCTTTCAGCGATTGCGTTGACATTTATACCCACTTAAACATATTCATAACAGTAAAGTGGAAATCATGTAGGAAAACAAGGAAAATGAGCAGGAAAATCATTAGGAAAACGTTGATATGTATTGTATAATGGGGTTAAAGATATTGTAGGAGGTCAACCATGACTGAAAAAGTAAAAATTGATCCAATAATTGTAAATATTGAAGAGAATTTTAGATGGGTTTGTGGAAAAATTAAAAAGAAAAGGTCGAGAAATCCTTTCAGATTTTGAAATCACGCCCCCTCAATTTGAAGCCTTACAACACCTTATTAAAGAGGGCGATCTAACTATAGGGGAACTAAGCAATAAAATGTATTTGGCATGCAGCACGGTGACAGATCTTCTTGACAGAATGGAAAGAAATAATCTTGTTGTCCGCGTTAAAGATGAAAAAGATAGACGAATTGTTAGAATTAAAGTTTTAGATAAGGGCCACCAACTTATTGAACAGGTGCTTCACACACGTCAAAAGTATCTATCAGAAGTTCTGGCTGAATGTGATGATCAAGTTATTGAACACATCCACGAATGTTTTGAAATTTTGAATAACAATATGGAAGTATAAGACTTGTAGTATGGGGGCATGATCGTGAAAATCATCAATAGACGATATCGAATAGTTGATGTCATTGACTCTGATTCAACGGGTGAGTTGTATCATGCAGTGGATTTAATGACTCGAAATCGTGACGTCAGACTCAAATTATTTACAAAAGAATATTCTAAATCTGATAGAGTTCGAAAATATATTGATGATTTCCTTATGTGGACAACCGTGAATCATCCAAATATTTGTGAGTCCTATGCCTTTGAATGCTAACAGTGTGGATAATAAACCGGTGGTAAGACACCAATATTTTACACATCCGAATATTACGAGCAGTCAAGTCAAGTGGACTATAAGGATCTTACAAGAGATGAAGTCTATACAGCCATATTCGATTTATGTCGGGCGGTCCAGTATCTTCACTTCAGGGGACTCACGTATGGTTACCTAAACTTTGATAATGTCATGTTTCTGCGTGAAGATGACAGGTTGACAGTGAAGCTTCATGATTTCGCATACCTTTGTCAGTATAAGGACATATCTGTGTATTCACCAAGACAAATCAACACATTTATGGCGCCGGAATCTATTTGGTATGAGCAGTTTAACAGCTCTGCTGACTTATATTCTTTGGGTGTGCTGATCTACTTGATTTATTATCAAGGCTCGGTTGATATTGATGTAATTGACCGACTTGATGAGGTTGTTGGGCAAAATCCATTAACAAACACACTAAAAAAAGTCACAAGCAATATTGTAGAAAATAGATTTTCAAATATTGACGATTTCATTGCCAAGCTTGCAAACCAATTGCGTTATGATTACGAGTTTACTGACAGCACGTCATACAATAGACTCCATCATAATATTGGCCTTGTTGGCAATGAAAAAATTATTGAAAATACACTGCAATATGCTGGTTTGAGAACATCAGACCTGAGTGGGCCAGTTGGCATTCGAATTATGGGTGACCCAGGACTGGGAAAAAGCCGAATACTTTACGAACTAGAGTATTTGCTTAAAATACACGGATTTGATGTTATTCGTACCGAGGTGACCAAGCAGCAAAGAGACCCTTTTGCGGCTTTTAAGCCAATTCTAAGTCGTATTTTGTTCAATGAGAAATTAAGTTGGGAGCTCATACAGAAATATGGACCGGAATTGGTAAAACTATTTCCTGAACTCAAGAATCGGTGGGATGTTCAACCCACACCCGTTTTAAATGATGAACATGAATATTTGAAGATGGCCAATAGGATTTTCAATTTCTTAAGTGACTTTGGAACAGATCGGCCATTTATATTATTAATTGATAATGCAGAGCGTTTAAGCAAGTATGAACACACAATTATTGACTTTTTGACTTCTGTTCAAAAAGATATTCCTATACTCATAATATGCTCACATGCCCCGGCCAGTCAGGAAGACTGGTTTACAAACGAAAGCATTGTAAAATTTCAGTTGAATGCTTTCAACTTTGAAGAAGGGGCCGAGTTCATAAGAAGAATGCTTGGGGTTAAAAAGAGTCCCATTGAGTTTAGCGCCCTCCTGATAAAGACGTTTGAGGGCAACGCAAGAAGAATTGAAGAAATGATTCGTATTCTATTTGTTGATAATCGAATATATGTGGATGAAAATCGAAAATGGAAGTTTGATCTACCACGTGACATACAACTTCTAGAGGCTTCAACGACATCGGAACAGTGGGTCTCAACTTCATTAAAAGGATTAAGTGATGAAGAGAGAAAGGTCTTAGAAGCTGTTTCCATATTCAACGAGCCAGTGGGAACGGTTATTCTTGATAAAGTATTTGACGCTTTTAATATTGTGTCAATTGGCAAGGTTTTAAATGACATGGTCGACAAGGGCATACTCATTCAAAAACTTGGCGATTGGGGATATTCATATGATTTTTCTGGTCGAGTCATGCGGTCTCACATACTGAGTCGTATTGAACCGGAAAGAAGGGTTAAGTACCATAGTGTGGCTGCTGAAATTTTAGAGGATTTCTATAAGGATTTAGGACGGCATTTATCCGATCAATTAATCTATCATTTAATTGAAAGTCAGCAGCTTGGAAGAGCCGTGAAATACTGTGTCCTTGCAGCAGAGGAAATGACACGTCTTAACATCTATACCCAGGCCATTGAATTCTATGAGAAAGCCCTTGTTTTAATTGACAAGTATGACCCAGAAATTGATGCCGCTAGACTTTTAAACAAAACAGGAAGACTGTATAGACTAATTGGTAGGACAAGAGAAGCTGAGGACATATTTCAAAAAGCCTTAGAGATTTCAAAGGTCATGCAGAATGACGTGTCATGTATTGATGCAAGCATTCATCTAGCAGACGTGGAAGTCCTTAGGGGAGAACTGGAAAAGCCCTATAAGATTCTCGAAAATGTTCTTGCTGAGTCAGAAAGAATAAATTATTTAGAAGGTCAGTTGGGGGCTGTGAAATACCTGCTCAAGCTATGGGTAAGGATGGGTGAAGACTTAAAAATCACTGAGGAGCTTCCAAAGTATATTGACTTATCTATAGAGAATAAAATGCACCATTATACAGGCTATTTCTTTAATGAATACGGGACCTATAAATCTCGTAATGGAAAGCTCGAAGAAGCGGAAGGCTATTTCAAAATCGCTCTTGAAAATTTCAGAAGCGATGGGGACCGTTTTGAAGAAGCCAAGGCCTACAACAATATGGGGGTCCTTTATGGTGAAGGATTTGGAAGTGTTGATGTAAGTCGTCAGTACTTTCTTAAAGCCTTTCCATAACAAATGACTTAAATATTTTGGCACAGCGACCAATCTATTTACACAATATTGGTCAAAGTTATTTAAGGGAAGATCGCTTTGAAGAAGCTCTAACTTATCTAAACAAGGCCCTGCGCGCAGCAGAAGAAATTGATAGTCGAATTGACATGCACCTGGCCCTGCCCCTATTATGTGAGACTTATATAAAGATGAACAGCTATGAACGGGCTTTTGGAATCCTTAAGAAGATGGATTCTGAGCTGCCGAGTTCATCGTTGAGTTTAAGCAAGAAGGATGTTTCTAAAGACCTATACGACTATTACATGGTCAGTGTATATTTTAATCTTCAAATCAAGAATTATGAAAAGGCAGAGCGAATTCTAAACACTTGCGCAGAAATGTCTGAGTGCGATGATAAGGCCAAGCATATGGAAGTGAGCGCACTGAGGTATAGAATTCAGTGGTATAAGGACAATTTTCTTAAATTGAACAAGTCCATTGATATGCAGTGGTTTGAAGATATGGTTGAAAAGGTAGACAGCTTCCAAACGGCCCATGTTTTAAGGCATATGCTTCTCGGATTATCACTGGAGCTTTCAAATAGCAAAAAGTATATCCAGGTAAAGATGCTTCTAGCACTTGATCAAACACTAATACCGCAGTTTGATTCTGAAGTTCTTAAATGGAAGAGAAAGATTCTCCAGGCCATTCTTGGGGAAAACCGTATTCAAGCTATATATGATCTGCTTCATGATAAAAACTTAAAAATGAACAAGGAGTGGAAGTGGTTTACCTATAAATTGTTGGCTGATGAGTATTTCTATGAAGGCGATGCCTATTTGGCCTTAACAAACTACCTCATGTCCCTTGATATTATTAAATCCTTGACCTTTAGTATTCCAGAAGGTCAAAGGGAAAATTATTTGTTGTATGATGAATCAAAAATTGAGTTGAAATCAAAGATCAATGCCATAAGAAGAAAAATAGATGGACGTAGATCTTCTGATGAAAAACTGTTGATGCATGAACTGGAAACATTGTCAGTTGAAGATTATTTTGACTTGTCAGCCATACAAGGTCTCTACTATAATGATGTCTTCCTTGAAAAAATTCATGCCATATACAGTGAAAAGTATAGTATGAATCTTTCGACCCTAGATGACCTTATTTATCAGCTTAAAAGAGACGAAAGGCAAAGCATTCGCTATACCCTCATTCACTGTATCCAGACAGCTATAGCTGATAACGGTTGCGTGTATATCACAGACTCCAATTCAAAAATTGTTGAAGTGGTGACCAGTGATGAAAACTATATAGCCCCTGATATTAAACGTTTGATCTCTCAATTGGGACCAGACCGAGAGGGCATATTAATCAATAGTTTTGAAGGCAATGGATTGAGCTACCTGCTCAGTGAGCAGCAAAAGGCCATCATCCTTATACCTGTCATCGCCCATGACAACGACACATCAAACGTCGACGCATTGATGATTACGAGGATGAGACCCTGCAAGGTTATTTGTACTTGGAGTCCAATCAAGTTTTCAATAGATTCAGCCCTGTGATCTTCAAGAAGCTCAAACGACTCACCAGCATGCTGAGTCTAATGATTGACAACCTCAATATTAAGAAGTTGTCTTCCGTGGATGAGCTGACAGGGGTTTACTTGAGAAAGTATATTGAAGATAAGTTTTCTGCACAGTTGATTCACACCCGTCAGTCCAGTGGCAGACTGTCAGTTATTATGTGCGACATAGACAAATTTAAATCTATAAATGACAGGTATGGTCATAGAAAAGGTGATGAAATTCTTAAATTAATTGGGTATCATCTGAATATGAACTTACGTGAAACAGATCTGGTGGGGCGTTATGGGGGCGAAGAGTTTATTATTGTCCTACCCAACACCGGGGATGAAGAGGCCTATGTTGTATCAGAAAAAATTAGAAAAGCCATCGAAGGGTCAACCCCATTAAACGATGATGAACCCGTTACCTTAAGTTTGGGTGTGGCAACATATCCCGATCATGGTTTAACCGAGGAAGAACTTATTGAAAAAGCGGATCAGGCCCTTTACCATTCAAAAAACGCTGGAAGAAACAAGACCACCCTGTGGAATGCCCATATTGGTGAAGAAAGATCAAGATTTGATAAACTTGCCGGTATTTTAACAGGCAACATCTCCAATGATACCAGAAATATTCAAGCCATGGTGGACGTTTTAGAACTGTTGAGATCACCTTCATCAAAAGATGATAAAATATTCAGCGTGCTCACCACTCTCATAGACATAACCCAGGCCACTAATGGCGCTATTTTAGAAATAGAGAATGGGGAAGTTCGCCATGTTTATGCCAGAGAAAAAGGATATGATGACTGGCAAGCTATGGAGCTGGATATGGATCTTATAAGCAGATACATGGACAGAGATGCGGGCGACTATTTCATCAACTGGAGTAAGGTTGCTGAACTAAACAGCTTAGGTGGAAAACCAAACTGGAAGTCAATAATAATTATGCCACTGCGTGAAAATCAGAAAACCAAGGGAATGATTCTGTTAAGTGTTCCAATTTCTATAAAGGAATTCGATTTTAGTGCATTTAATTTTGTGGATTCCATAAGTGGTGTCGTGATGAAAATAATTGGTTAGTGTAGATAAAATAGAGAAGGCGAGTGATGAAAATGTCAGTAACGATCAAAGATGTTGCGAAGAAAGCTAATGTATCAATTTCAACGGTTTCGCGAGTTATTAACGATTCAAAACCCGTGAGTGATGAAATTAAAAAAAGGGTCCTAGAGGTTATCCGAGAAACTGGTTATACGCCAAACCCTGTGGCGCGAAGCCTGGTTATGAAAAAGAGCCGTACAATCGGTGTTATCGTTCCTGATATTGCATCATCATATGTTGGGGAAGTGCTTAATGCCATGGAGGAAATTGCCAAGGCTTATGGTTACGAAATCATTCTATGTAATTCTTACGGTGAAAAAGAACAAGAACTGAAGTACCTCAACCTACTGAACTCAAAGCAGGTTGAAGGGATCATATTTATAACTTATCAACTCACTGAGGAACATAAGAATTTTATTGACATAAATAAGATGCCAGTTGTCATGGTCAATAGAAAAACTCAAGTGGATGATAATATTTATTCAGTAACAGTGGATCACTTTGATGCATCCTACCAAATGACCAAGTATTTGATTGAACAAGGTCATAAGAAAATTGCCCTTATTCGAAATGGTACAACAAAAGAAATATTTGGAATAGACCAGTTAAGTGGCTATCAAAAAGCCTTGGAAGAAAAACGACTTGGTCTATGATGAGACGCTTGTGTATGATGGATACTTCCAAGCTGAAAAGGCCTATGAAGCTGTGCAGGAAATGATTGATAGCGGCAACGTGCCATCGGCAATATTTGCTACAGCTGATGATATGGCTGTTGGGGCAATGAACGCCCTATATGACAATGGCTATAGAATTCCTGAAGACGTTTCCGTTGTTGGTTTTTATGACACGAAAATGTCCAGCCTCTTTAGACCAAAACTTACGACAATCAGACAGCCAATTTATGATATGGGGCTGTTGCCATTAGACTTTTAATCAAGCTCATTAAGGGAGAAGCGGTTGAAAATAATATGGTTCTTCTGCCCCATGAACTCATAGTACGAGACAGTTGCAGTAAAAAATAAAAATATAATAAATCTGTCCCCGCCCTGATGGTCGTTCTTTGAGATCATAGGGAGGGGATTTGCATGACTTATATGTTGATAAGTTTCCTTTGTTGCGATATTATATTTCATGTTGCAAGTATGGGAATAGGAGTAATTAAATGATTATAAATGATTTTCTCCCTGTATCAAAAGCGGATATGGAGAGAATGGGATGGGAAAGACCGGACTTTGTTCTTGTGAGTGGAGACGCTTATGTGGACCACCCAAGCTTCGGTGTGGCGGTTATTTCCCGTGTTTTGACAGATGCAGGCTATAAGGTTGCCATTTTGGCTCAACCGGACTGGACATCTGTAGAACCGTATAAAGAATTTGGACGACCAAGACTTGGATTTTTGGTAACAGCGGGAAATATTGATTCAATGGTGAACCATTATTCTGTCAGCAAAAGAAGACGGGATAAGGAACTATACTCACCAGGTGGCGAGATGGGGCATAGACCCGACCGAGCAACCATTGTGTACAGCAATATGATCCGAAGAGCCTATAAGAAGATGCCTATTATTATTGGTGGTGTCGAAGCCAGTCTAAGGCGATTTGCCCACTTTGACTATTGGGATAATAAAGTGCGCCGATCTATTTTGGCAGACTCAGAAGCCAACCTCCTTGTATACGGGATGGCAGAGCAGCAAATTAGGGAAGTGGCAGATTGTATGAACGATGGACTGGACATACAGTACATCCGTCATATTCCAGGCACAACATATATGGTTGATGATCCCAGCGAAGTTTATGAAGCAAAAGAAATTCCATCTTTTGAAGAGGTTTCTGAAAGCAAAATCGAATATGCGAAATGCTTCAAAATGCAGTATGATGAACAGGATCCCATCCGTGGAAAAACCCTGATTCAAAAACATGGACGCCGGTATGTCGTTCAAAACCCGCCAGCTATGCCTCTTGAAAGAGAAAGGCTTGACTGGGTTTTTGAACTGTCCTACCAGAGAACCTACCATCCTATGTATGAAAAATCGGGTGGTATACCAGCCATTCGAGAAGTAAAAAACAGCATCATAAGTGAGAGAGGTTGTTTTGGAAACTGCTCATTTTGTGCTCTGGCCTTCCATCAAGGGCGAATTGTTCATAGCAGAAGCCATGAAAGTATTTTGAAAGAGGCGGAACAAATTGTAACCGATAAGGAATTTAAAGGTTACATTCATGATGTTGGAGGACCGACGGCTAACTTCAGAAATGCTGCATGTAAAAAGCAGCTCAAATTGGGTGCTTGTAAGGACCGGCAATGTTTATATCCAGAGCCTTGTCCCAATCTTGATGTAGACCATAGTGACTATTTGGCTCTTCTTAGGAAGTTGCGTAAAGTGCGTGGGGTAAAGAAAGTATTTGTGCGTTCGGGTCTGCGTTATGATTACATTATGGCAGATAAGGATGACACCTTTTTTAAAGAGCTCTGTGAACACCATGTAAGCGGACAGCTTAAGGTGGCTCCTGAGCACATTGACCCAAATGTACTTAGACATATGGGCAAGCCTGGACGTAAGGTCTACGATGCCTTTACGAAAAAGTATTTTAAAATATGCAAGGATCTTGGAAAAGAACAGTACCTGGTGCCATATCTGATGTCATCACATCCTGGTTCAACGATGCGTTCAGCGGTTAAGCTGGCTGAGTACTTGAGGGATATTGGCTATCAGCCTGAACAGGTACAGGATTTCTATCCAACACCTGGAACCCTTTCGACATGTATGTATTATACGGGTATTGACCCCATGACCATGCAAAATGTCTATGTTCCTAAAACGGGTGAGGAAAAAGCCCTTCAGAGAGCCTTGCTTCAGTTCTCAAAACCATCCAATCGCAATAAGGTGAAAGATGCACTGAAGGCGGCTGGACGTGAAGATCTCATTGGGTTTGGTGAAAAATCCCTTATTCGCCCAGATAAGAAAACAACTTCACCACCGAGACATAGAAATAAGAAATCAAAGCGTAAAAGAAAGTAAGCTTTTGAACTATAAGAAGCAGACTCTAATTGGTCTGGTTTTACTGGTTCAAGTTAGGGTATAATCATAAGTGTAGATGAATATGTAAGGAGTAATAAACGTGTTATCTAAAGAAAAAAATGGCTAGAATTAACGAAACTTGCAAATAAGAAAAAAGAAGAAGGTTTAACAGATGCTGAAAAAGTGGAGCAAAAGGCGCTACGTGAAGAATATCTAAGTGTGTTCAGAAAAGGCTTCCGTCAGAGACTAGAAAACCTTGAAGTAACTTATGTAGAAGATTTAGAAGAGAACAAGAAGTCTTAGAGGAGGGACAAGTATGTCAGATCGACAGTATGTCATCTTTAAGTTGGGTGATGAAAAATACGGTGTAGAAATTTCAAATGTGGGCGGAATCACTGAGTTTTCATCTATCACTAAAGTACCAGACGCACCTGCGTATATTGAGGGTATTATCAATCTCAGAGGGGACATCATTCCTATCATCAACCTGAAGACAAGATTTAACATCGCATCGACTGCTGAAAATGCTGATCCAAGAATTATTGTATATAATACAAATGAACGAGATATTGGATTTGTTGTTGATGATGCTTCACAAGTGATAAGACTTGAGGGCAAGGATATCGATCCGGCACCAGCCATTATTGCAGGCAAAGACCGCCAGTTTATTGCTGGTGTAGGTAAAAATGATGGCGAAATAATTGTTCTGCTAGACTTTGAGAAAATTCTTTCAGAGGAAGAAACGGAAATGCTTGATGAGATGGACTTGGAAAAAGTCCAGTAATTGTATAAAATTCATATTGCTAACTGAGTGACTTGTAAAATATCATTTAAGACCACTCACCATATCAAGTATAGATATTTGAGAATCAAACATTCTAAACTGGACATGGTGAAAAGATGAATCTGTAATTTTGCAAACGTCTGAACTAGCTTATTCTAAGAGATGCGGTTGTCCTTTTAAAAGGCACGTATCTCTTTTTAATTGCCATATTTGAATAGGGCTCGAACTGTGCCTGAGCCATCCAATTAATCATCTATACAAGCATCCGTTCAATTAAAACGTCCTAGTTATTATACAAATCGTATATTAAGAGGCTTTGTCTTTTAAATGATTTTAAGTGGGTATCATTCTATAGACCTAGTTCACTTGTATAAATATCTAGTTTAAAATCACTATTTTACTTGAAGATGTTTCGTTACTTTTACAGTTTTAATGGGAATGAAATAGGTTGTGTTATAATGGGTTTATTCAAAAACCGTAATAAGGCAGGACAAGTGAAATACAGGTCTTATTGTATATGTGACTTTAGTCCATAAATGTTTATGTTTCAACAGATTTGGACAACAAATAAGTAAACCTATGCTATAATAATAATACTGGAAGAAAATGTGCTGAGGTGGGAAATTGGATACTTTTGTAAGCCTGAAACAGCTGGATCAAATTTTAGATACAACTGTTGGAGCGATAGAAGAAGGTAAAAACGAAATATTTGATCTGTCTGAGAAGGCGCAAAAGGATATCATGTCTATTGACACGGAGTACACACTTTTGCAAGCACGCTTGAAAAATCTTATTCAAGAAGTAGATGATATCGAAGCTCTTGAGAAGAACAGTCGAAAAAAGCTAGCTGAACTCAGTAAGAAATTTGGATCATATTCAGAAGAACAGGTCCGTGAGGCCTATGAACAAGCACAAGAGTTGAGGGTGCGTTTGACCCTAAAGAAGCAAGAAGAAAAAGAACTTTTTATGATGCGATCGGCTCTGGAACAAAGGCTTCATGATGCAAAAGATGTTCGTGTAAAAGCTGAAAAACTGACTTCAAAAGTGAGTTTTGCGCTCGAATATTTAAAGTCAACAATGTCTGAGCAACTTGAAGATCTAAAGAATAAAAAAGATATAGGCATTCGAATTATTCAAGCGCAAGAGAATGAACGTCAGAGAATGTCTAGGGAGATTCATGACGGTCCAGCTCAAATGATGGCAAATCTTGTCGTTAAAACCGAATATACAGAGCGTCTAATGGATAAAGATATGGAGTTGGCTCGAAAAGAAATGCAGTATCTTAAGGATAACCTTCGGGATAGCCTTAAAGCCACTCGGAAAATCATTTACGATTTGATGCCCATGTCTCTTGATGATCTTGGCCTAATTCCAACTATAAAAAAGTTGCTTGATGACCATGAGAGAAATCACAATGTCAGAATTACTTTTAGCCAAGAAATAGATTGTCAAATTATCATTCCGATTATTAATTTGACGATCTTCCGAATTATTCAAGAGGGATTCAACAACATTGCCAAGCATTCTAGGTGCAAGGCAGCGCATTTAGAGGTTAAAATCAACAGCAAGGAAATTTACATAAAAATAGATGACGATGGCGTTGGTTTTGATCCTTCAGAAATTGTGGGAAATGCAAGTGTTGACAGCGGTTTGGATTATATAATATTAGAGAACGAATAGACTACTTAGAAGGTGAGTTCGAAGTTAAGAGCAAGCGTGGCAAAGGCACATTGCTTCTTGCAAGAATACCTTTGAAAGAAGGGGAGGTACGGGAGTATGGAAAAGAAGATTAAAATTCTTATTGCTGACGATCACGCTTTAATGAGGCAAGGCCTGAAGCAACTACTGGAACTGGAAGATGATATTGTGGTGATTGGTGAAGCAGTGGATGGGCTTGATGTTGTTGAAAAAGTAACAACACTTCAGCCTGATCTTGTCCTTCTCGATATCAATATGCCAAACATGAATGGCATACAAGCTTTAAGAAAGATTAAAGAGCAAGGCAATAACACAAAAATAATTATGCTTACAATTCATGACGAGCGAGAATACCTGCTTGAAACGATTAATTTGGGTGCTGATGGCTATGTCTTAAAAGACGCAGATGCCAATAGTCTGGTCAATGCCATCCGTACAGTTGATGGTGGGACAAACTACATTCATCCAACCTTGGCTTCAGAACTTGTTCGTGCATATAAGCGCAAGGACGAAGAGCCAGAGGAATCCAAGCGAAGCAATCTGACAAGAAGAGAATTTGAGGTTCTTTGTCTTATCTCAGAGGGCAATAATAATAAGGAAATTGCAGACAAGCTTTTCATTAGTGAGAAGACAGTTAAGAATCACGTGTCTAACATTTTCAAGAAAATTCACGTTAACGATAGAACACAGGCGGCAATTTATGCCATAAAAAACAATTTAAAGCCGATTTCTTAGGAAATTTGCCTAATCGTTACGAAAAATTAAAATTATGACACTTTGATCGGAACATGGAAAAGGTTATCATTATATATGAGGTCTTTAGCGTTCCGAAATAAATGGTGAACCTTACCAATTTCGAATTTGAAATGGTTAAGTTGTTCTAATCATCAAAATCGGCCCGCTGAATAAGCGGGTTTTTTTATTGAGTGTGATTTGCAAAAATATCATGTTTTATTGGCGAAATATGTGATTTTGCAGTCATCTAATTGTAAGTGAAGCATTCGTTTGGAGGCGTATCATTATGGAAGAAAAAAAATCATTACTACACACATTCAGAAATGTTTGGGAAAACGCAGATGAAGCTCAAACAAAAGAAATATTCTCGTTAAATGACGAGTACAAGAAGTTTCTAGATAGGGGCAAGACAGAACGCGAATGTGCCAGGGACATTGTGAAAATGGCTCAGGAAAACGGCTATGTTTCTGTTGAATCTGTTATTGAAGCGGGTCAGAAAATTGAACCGGGTATGAAAATTTACGCACTCAACAGAGATAAGTCCATTATCTTATTTGTTGTGGGTAAAGAGCCAATTGAAAAAGGCATGCATATTGTTGGGGGGCATATTGATTCTCCACGACTTGATCTTAAACCATTCCCGCTTTATGAAGACAGTGGAATTGCAATGTTTAAAACGCATTATTACGGTGGCGTGCGTAAGTATCAGTGGGCATCAATACCACTTGCTATGCACGGTGTTGTTATGAATAAAAATGGAGAAAAAATTAATATTTGCATTGGCGAAGATGCTGACGATCCTGTTCTGTTTATTACAGACCTTCTGCCTCACCTTGCTAAAGATCAAAACCAGAAAAAACTTGGAGAGGCTATTACTGGTGAAGGTCTGAATCTTCTGGTTGGAACAATTCCAGCAAGCGATGAAGAAAAAGACAAGGTGAAGACAAACGTTATGCGCCTTCTTAATGAAAAATACGGTATTGAAGAGATTGATTTCACTTCTGCTGAACTGGAAATTGTACCTGCTGGAAAGGCAAGAGATGTTGGTTTTGACAGAAGTATGATTTCTGCATATGGACATGATGATAGAGTGTGTTCTTTTGCAGGTGTGAAGGCTATTCTTGAAACAGAAAACCCAACGTATACAGCAGTGGGCATGTTTATGGACAAAGAAGAAGTGGGCAGTATGGGCAACACGGGATCAGAGTCTCGTTACTTTGAAACATGGTGGCAGAACTGATTGCTCTTCAAGCAGACCAGTACAGCGACCTGCTTGTACGTCGAAGCTTGTCTGCAACAAAGGTTTTATCAGCAGATGTATGCGCTGCTTTCGATCCAAACTATCCAGAAGTGTCAGACAAGCGCAACACATCATTTATTGGAAATGGTGTTCAAATCACGAAGTACACTGGTGCCCGTGGCAAAGCTGGTTGTAACGATGCCAATGCAGAGTTTGTCTCTGAAGTGCGCAACCTTTTTGATGCGAATGACATTGTATGGCAAATTGGTGAGCTTGGCAAGGTTGACCAGGGTGGTGGTGGAACAATCGCCTACATTCTAGCCAATGCTGGTGCTGAAGTTGTTGATTGTGGCACGCCAATGCTTAGCATGCATGCCCCTTATGAAATCGTCAGCAAGGCTGATGTTTACATGACTTATAAGGCATATAAGGCTTTTATGAACCGCTAATCCCCTGTGCTTTTAGGCTTTAATAATATAGCCGTTGAAAAATTTATAACAATACCCCGGTGACAGAAGACATTCTGCTTGCTGGGGTTTTTTGTTTTAAAAAATTATATCTTGATTAGAATACGATTAGAAAGGCTGATTCTTATAAAATTAATGTTATAATTTTCCTAATCAAGCAAATGACTAGGCCAGTATAACCTAGAATAAAGATTTTGCAAGGTTTGAATGAGGAGGTAGGCTATGGAACTCAAAGAAAAAGTAGAGGGCTCAATAACCGAGTGGAGCGAGTGCTGGGATAGAATGAGTGTTCAGTCAAACAAGCCAATCATTAAAATCAGCCGAATCAGACAGATTTGGAACTATATAAGAATTCGACATATCACCAAAAAATGTTACAAATCCATTGACCCCTCCTTAAATCCTGAAGAGATAATGCCGCTTCTTGAAAAAGACGTTACAAAACTGGCTCAGATTCTTTTGGGTGTAAAAAAGGATGAAATGCGCCTCGCTAATACAGGCCACTTACGCCAGTGCGACGAGGGACTTTATAGACGAGGCTAGACAATTTGATCCCAACATGGAGGCTGAATCAATATTTCAAGCCCTCAGAAATGTCTGGATCATGCATAGCATTCAAGTTTTACAAGGTCAAGACGCAAAGCACAGCCCTGCGATCTTTGGCTACAGCATGCTCTATCCCTTAACGGATAATTATTTAGATGACCCGTCTGTTACTAAGTCCGAGAAAAAGAATTTCAACAGTCTTTTTAAGCGTCGGTTACAAGGACAAGGGGTTCAGTGTGAAAGCAAAGCTTTGCAGGATGTATTTTCCATGGTTGAAAGGATGGAGGCTTCCTACTCTAGGGAGGTCTATGAAGTGGTTTGGGAAAGCATTTTGATGATACAGAATGCTCAAGAGAAGAGCTTGAATCAGCAAGGGTCTTATGATTCTCTGACAGAAGCCTATATTCAAAAGCTTAGTTTTATGAAGGGGGGACGTCTGTGCTTGCCGATGGGTATCTTGTTTGTGGAGATTTGAGTCCACAGTGGATTCACTTTTTGCTTGGCTATGGTATTCTTCTTCAACTTGCAGATGATCTTCAAGACCTTTATACAGATGCCGCTTCAAAGCACTGGACCCTCTTTAGCATTTATTATCAACACAAGACTGTGGACAGTCAGGTTCAAAAGCTTAGGAATTTTTCCCATGAAGTTTTTAAGACCTTTCCAGGAGACTGGTCTGCATCCAATAAGGTCCTTATAGAGGTCATGAGAAAGGCGGTGGACTATTTAATATTTGATGCGGCCATCCATGTCCAGAAGAGTTGTCAGCGAAGTTATTTGGAAAGACTTGAAAAGCAGTTCCCCGTCAATGTCAGACAGCAGGAAAATTGAATCTCATCTGGAAATCCATGACACAAATATACGACCCAATCTGGCAGATTATAAATAAGTCACTGAAGAAGCCTGCAGTCTAAGCTATAATCGTGTGAATATAGATTAAGAAAACAATAAAATGTTAAAAGCCCCCGACACGCTCCTAAAAAGAGGTGGAGGGGGCTTTTAACATCTTACTTATTTGTTAAAGCTAAATATATATTCTTTGAAAGTTTCTGAAAGTGGGCTTAAAACCCGCTTTGTATGGTAAACGAAATAAAACTTTCTCTCAATGGATAATTCATCAACTTGAAGAACCTTCATTTGACCGTTTGCAATTTCTTCTGCCACAGCCTTCTTAGATATGAAACTGAGGCCAAGACCTTTTATAACAAGTTTCTTTATGGTTTCTGTGCTCTCAATTTCTGCAATCACTTTTAAGTCAGAAGGACCAATGCCCGCTTGCTTTAGAGTGTTTTCTACAACAGCGCGGGTGCCAGAGCCCTCTTCACGCATAATGAGTGGCTTTTCGGTTAAGTCCCCAAGCTGAATAGATGAGGTTTTATCATAGGCTTGCGATGAGGCAACAAGCACAATTTCATCATCCATTATGTCAATGTAGTCAAGCTGAGGAGAGTCTTTTTTAGCCCCGACAATGCCAAAATCGATTTCACCCAAGTTGAGTTTGTCGATAACTTTTTTAGTGTCATACTTCATCAAGTTATATTTTACATCAGGATACTGGTTGCTAAATGCGCACATGACATCTGTGAGGTAATACTGTTCAGGGATGGAACTTGAAGCAATTTCAAGTATGCCTTCAATTCGACCTTTGTAGGCGTTCAATGAGAAAAAGCATGGTCCCTTTTGTTTAAAATGCTAACAGCGTATTTAAAAAGTATCTCACCAGCATTTGTGAGACTGATGTTTTTATTTGTTCTGTTAAACAAGGCCGTTCCTAGTTCTTTTTCAAGGTTATGTATATGGTTACTAATGGTTGGCTGTGTTAGAAATAATTTTTCTGCAGCTTTTGAGAAGCTTTTAACCTTAGCAATGGTCACAAAGCTTTCAAGTTGTTTAAAATCCAATTGTATCCCTCCCAAAGGGTGTATTTTCAAACTCTACATTATATCATAACACTCTATATTTAATTATTCAATAGGGGGGCAAAGAATCTAAATACATGTAAAAGAATCTAAATATATAAGGAAGAGACTTTAATTTATCAAATAGCCATACAAGGAAGAATGAAGCCTCTTCAATCCCATTTAATGACCACTCAATGTAAACAATATTTGAATTTATTGCTAAAACAATGTCATGTATGAGAAATTCAGTCTATAATAGTGTATATACTCTAAAAAGGCAATAGAGGGGGCTTCGATATGAACAAACAGAAGCTGCAATACCTTCTTTCGCAAAAAGAAGGACCCAAGCTGGATTTTAAGGCCAAGTTAAAATTTGAAAACAGCTTCGGGTAAAAAAGAACTCGCCAAAGATATTATAGCCATAGCCAACAGCCAGGGCGGGCGTGGACATCTTATAATAGGCGTGGAAGACAAGACCAAGAAAATAATCGGAGTGACACCTGGAACCTATGACGAAGAGCGTATTCAACAGGTTCTGACCTTGCGGTGTGATCCGCCCGTAAACATTCGTGTGGAGTATCTTGAGCATGAGGAAAAGCATGTCTGTGTCATCACCATTTTCAGGAGCTATAAAAAGCCGCATCAAATGCTTCAGACGGGGGCGTTTTATGTAAGGCGGGGTTCAACGACTGATGTGGCCCGACGTGATGAGATTGCCAGTATGCTTCAAAGGGGTGGGCTTATCAACAACGAGCAAATGCCTGTGCTTCGTATGGGCCTTGACGTCTATGATGAGTATCTTATGAAAAAGTACCTGACCCGATTGAATTTAGGGACCAGTATGGAAACTATGAACTCCTGGCGAATCTTGGCTACATACATTATGATAGGGACACAGACTCATTTTGCCCTACTATTGGTGGATTGCTCCTTTTCTGTGAAACACCTCAGGATTATTTTCCCCATTTGGGCATAAGGATCATTGACATGCTTGATACGTCTAAAAAAACGGTCCATCTTAAGGGCAACCTGTTTTGCATGATGGATGAAGCTTCTAAGTATTTAAGAGCGCTTGAAGTCAACTATCCAATTGTGGCTGTTGAAGAAGCGATATTTAATGCTGTCCTGCATAGGGATTATTTTGACAACTCTCGGGATATTTTGGTATATCTATCCCACAAAAAGGTCGTTGTAAGCAGTCCGGGATCAATATTTGGAAGGGAAAAGGTGGACAACATTGTCCATCAATTTAATACAAAAAGAAGAAACAACTGGCTCTATCATCAATTATTAACCCTAGATGAAAAGCGGCGTTTTATAAAAATGGGAACAGGTCTACAGTATATTAAACAACACTTAAAGCCCTATGGCCGTGTTCAAATACTAAACTTAAGAAAGATAGATCTCTTTAAAGTGGTTATGCCAGGTATAGAGAGACTGTCAAAGGCGGAGGTAAAAAATGAGCAGGAATAAAACAATTATGATCGTCGATGACGATACAAACATTTCAGAATTGATGACACTTTACCTGGACAAAGAGGGGTATGAGACGCACACATATCCTGATGGAAAAGAGGCCTTGAAAGCCTTTTCTGATTTGGCGCCAGATTTGCTGTTGCTGGATATAATGATGCCTGAAATGGACGGCTACGAAGTCCTCACAGAAATTAGAAAAACAAGCAAGGTGCCTGTTATCATGGTTACGGCTAAGGGGGAGACCTTTGACAAAGTATTGGGTCTTGAGCTTGGTGCCGATGACTACTTGGTCAAGCCATTTGACCCTAAAGAGTTGCTGGCCCGTGTGAAAGCTGTCATTAGACGTTACAGCGATCCGGTTAACGACAAGGATGTTGTTGTTGTGCCAAACTTGACAATTGATAAGTCGGATTATGTTGTGACATACCACGGGAAAAAAGTTGAACTGCCACCAAAGGAGCTAGAACTACTCTACCATCTTGTAAGCAATCCAAACCGGGTCTACACGCGAGAGCAACTTCTTGATAATATTTGGGGCTATGAGTATATAGGCGAGACTCGTACGGTGGATGTGCATATAAAAAGGCTTCGTGAAAAATTCAAAGAAGAAGATGCTTGGGAGATAAAAACAGTTTGGGGCGTTGGATACAAGTTCCAAATGGAGTAGGATGAGAAGGCATGAAAAATTATTATCAAAGTTTACAGCCATCTACATAGTCGTTCTTTTTCTTGGCTATATTTTTATGACGATGGGCGTGAATCACTTTTTAACAAGATCGTTGGTTGATCAACGTGTCGATGATCTCATATCCAATGCCAGGGCTTTCCAAGAGAGTTTCGAAGACATTGAAGAGGCTCATCTCACACCTGTTGAGCGTATAAGCATGCTAAGAAAAGAAATTAAGGCCCTAGATAAGTACACTGGGGCAGATATTTGGCTTATTGATAGTCAGGGGTCTTATGTTGCCGTTTCAAATGATATTCTTCAGGGCATGGATCTTTCCATGCTGACAGAAAATGATTGGAACACTGTCTTCGCGGGCAACATCCTGGTCAAAGAAACCAGTATGCAAGGGGTTTATAGTGACCAAGTTCTTATGGTGGCCTACCCCTTTAAAATTGATGAGCATGTTCAAACGGCCATGTTCATGAATGTTATGATGCCTGAAATTGAGAAGGCAACATTCAATATCACCGGGCAGGTTTTTCTCTCCATGTCAGGCATTGTCCTTATCGCGACCGTGGTTCTTTTTTCATTTACCAGACAAATAAACCGTGAGTATAAGGAACTTAATCATGCCGTTAAAGAGGTGGCAAGTGGAAACTTCGACCAGCAAATCCGCATAAACAGAGATGATGAACTGGGGGAACTTGCCAAGAGTTTCAATTATATGTCCCGGGAACTGCGAAAACTTGAAAACACCAAACAGCGGTTCATATCAAACCTGTCCCACGATTTAAGGTCACCACTGACCTCTATAACGGGATATATACGTGCCATTCAGGATGGGACAATTCCAGTGGAAAATCAGGAAAGATACCTTAATATTGTCCTGTCGGAAAGCGAAAGACTAAAAAAACTGGTTAATGATATTTTGGAACTGAGTAAAATGCAGAGTGGGCAAATCACGGTCAATAAAACGGACTTTGATATCAACCAAATGGTTCTGGAAGAACTCGACCGCTTTGAAAGCAGAATTATTGACAAGCATCTCAAGCTTCATATAAATTTAAGCGATGAGAAAGTCTTGGCCCATGCGGATGAAAATGCTATGAGACGTGTGGTCTATAATCTGCTTGATAATGCCCTTAAGTTTATCAACCATGAAGGGGATTTACGAGTTAAATCGGAATTAAAAGGTGACAAATATATTATTGGCATTCAAAACTCCGGAGCGGTTATCCCAAAAGATAAGCTTGATACAATCTGGGACAGGTTTAATAAACTTGATGACAGCCGTGGTCGTGAAAAAGACTCTTCGGGTCTGGGTCTTGCTATCATAAAAGAGATCATACGGGCTCATGAAGAAAAAAATTGAAGTGTACTCCGATGAAAAAGTCGGTGTTATGTTTGTGTTTTCTGTAGAAACCCAAATCTTTAAACGGTCTTAATGACAAACGGAAAGATTGTTTACAATTAAGGGAATATGTTTCACACTTTGTTCATACTTTCTTTAAAATACTGGGTTACAATAAGTACATAAGATACGAACGAGTAAGGAGGTGCTGATATGTTCAGACTGATGCCAAGTAGTAAGGACAGCAGTTTGGCTAAGAAGAATGATCCTTTTGACAAGTTGTTTGAGAGTTTCTTCAATGACTTTGATGATGATTTCTTCTCACCACTGGGTAACCTCAATGCAAAATTTAATTGCTTCCAGGTCGACGTGATCGACAATGAGGATTCTTATATTATAGAGGCCGATTTGCCAGGTATGGAAAAGGAAAATGTTCAAATAGAGTATGACAACAATTACCTGACTATCATTGCAAAAAGAGAAGAACGTGCGGATTCGGAGAAAGATAATTATATCCGAAAGGAAAGAAGAGCAGGCGAGTTTAGGCGAAGTTTCTACATTGAAAATATTGATATGAATCAAGTGGATGCTTCTTTTAATAACGGTGTTCTTAGAATTAACCTCATAAAGGTTAAACCAACCGGCGAGAAGAAAATCATAAAGATCAAGTAAGATCGTACTGGTCTTTAATAGGCGCCGTATATACGGCGCCTTTCTTGTTTTCAAAATACAATTTGGCGAGAATTTATAGTGCATGAGAGGAGAAGCCTTATGGAAGACAGACATTATAGAATTTATGATTATCATCCAGAACCTGTACAGATCCCAAAAAGAAAAAAAACGCGGCAGGGTTCTTGCATCCGTCTTGGCAATTCTATTGATCGCAGGAGGGGCTTTTGGAGTCGGCCTTGAGTACGGTGGTGGATCGAAGCCATCCATACCATTTTATGAAGCGTCAACGTCTATAAGTGATGTCGTCAAACCTGTTGGATATGATGGGGCAGTGAAGAACACGGTGGATATTGTGGAAATGGTGGGACCATCTATTGTTGGTATTACGAGCAAGGTTCAGTACAGAGACTTTTTTAACAACCTTCAAGTTAGCGAAGGTGCGGGCTCTGGGGTCATATTTAATATTGATTCTGATGACGTCTATATTATGACCAACAACCATGTTGTGGCTGACGCCAGCGAGCTCTTGGTAGAGCTTTCAGAAGATAATATGGTGGATGCTGAAATCGTTGGTAAGGACGCTATGACGGATTTGGCTATTATTAAAGTGAGTCGAAGTGACATCCCGATAGATATTATGACGGATTTAAGCCCTGTGGTTCTTGGTGATTCTGACAAGGTTAAGGTTGGAGAAACCGCTATTGCAATAGGGAATCCGCTTGGCTATAACAATACAGTAACTGTTGGCGTTATCAGTGCCATCGGTCGCGAAGTGTCGCAAAATTCCCTTGCTATGCTTCAAACGGATGCAGCCATTAATCCAGGAAATAGTGGCGGAGCCCTAGTGAATAACAGGGGTGAAGTCATTGGCATCAACTCAGTTAAAATTTCTGACACCAGTGTTGAAGGCATTGGATTTGCAATTCCAATTAATGAAGCCAAGCCTATTGTGAGTCAAATTATTGAAAAAGGCTATGTGGCTAGACCATTCCTAGGCATTTCAGGTCAGACTGTCGATGAACAGCTTAGTGAAATCTATGGACTTCCACTTGGAATTTATGTGGCGAGTGTTGTTCCTGGAGCCCCTGCAGAGCAAGCAGGCCTTGTGAGAGGAGATATGATTATAGGTGTCAATGGTGTGAAAACCTACACCTGGGAGACCATGACTGAAGAACTTCAAAAGTATGGTGTGGGCGATGAAATCACACTTACAATTGTGAGAGAAGGACCTAAAAAAGTTGAAGTGACAGTGAAATTAGCAGATAGAAATGATTTTTAAATCTTGTTTTCTCAAGATGAATGAGAATTTAATCAGCACAAAAGGACCTAAAGTGTATAACTTTTAGGTCTTTTTGTATTGCCTCTTTATATATTTCATCCTGTTAAACAAATCGTTACTACATTGTAACTCCCGCTTGTATACAGGGCGGAGGGCAAATGATAGAATGTAGGAAAGGTGACAAACGAGGAGGCAATATATGAAAAAAGTAATCATCCTCTCGTGTGTCTGCATGATTTTTATTACAGCTTGCACATTGGATGGAAACGTTCAATCTGATATAGACAATAATAGTAAGTCGACTCAGACATATGGGATGAATAAGAATACAGAGAATGTCAGTAGCGGTGACAGCAAGACGAGCAACAACCCCGTTCATGGTGATTCGAACACCGGAAGTGATGATGAAAATGTGTCAAGTGTTGAACTGGATAGCCGGTTAGAGTCTTTGCAAAATGACTTGGGCTATTATCAAGACATGGTACATTTAAGTGAAATAGATGGTGCTATTTATGCGCTTGGTCTGCCATTAACACAAGAAAAACTTGATAAGATTGAGGATCAAAGCATAAGAGGCCTTCTGGAGGAGATTGTCTCAAGAGGCTATCTTATAGTGGATCAAGAGGATTTTTATACAGTTAAAATTGATTTTGAAAAGCTCATGGACTTGAGCCGACCAGCGGCTGGACCTGCAAGGGACTATGTGGAACTAAATTATTATTTTGACGCCTTTGGGGAAAGACTTTTAAGTCGGAGTCCTGTGAATATGGATGAACTCGTTTCCATGATTATTCGAATTGAAAAGCATATAGAGACTTGGCCGGATTCAGCCTATAAAAATGACCTGAACCGCCTGTATAAAAATCAATTGGTTCTTTACTTTTTGGGCAATGAAGCTTACCCTGTTTTTGATTTTAACACAAACAAGGTTATTGAAAGTCGTTTGGCATTAATGAAAAAACATATGGAGCTGTATTTAGAATCCGACTTCGCGAAAATTGGAATGAAGTATTTGTTCAAACTTGAGAGCAAGGAGTATGCCTACCATCCCGAGTACATTCAACTCATTGAAAATTTCAAGCGTTTTGGACTGGAATCCAATCTGAAGCTGGTGGAAAAGAAGATTCTCGACCATAAAGAAAGCATATTCTTGCCAGAATTGAGTGGACACAATAATGTGACTATACAGGAGAGCATCAATCAAATCCTGCGTGAAGAAGTGGAGAATCAGAAAAAGCCACAGGGTTTGATGAGGCGACAGAGGGATCGTTTTATTTTAACACCTATGTTTATACAGCCAATGAAAGACATTTAAGCATTGAGTGTATGGGTACGAATAGCATGAAAGACTGGACGCTTGATAAATCGGCGGTGACGGCTTTTAACTTTGACCTTGCCACAGGGGAACCCCTTACATTAAGTCGGTTGCTTAAGCAAGGGTACCCAGAACTTGATGGTTGGATGCTCAAAATTGTAAACGATGAATTGGTCAAGTATTTTGGAGAGGATTCGAAATTAGAAACCCTAGAGAATGCAAATTATCTTATACAGGACAAGGCCCTTCTCATTATAGGGCGTGATCCAACGCATAGGGCCTATATTCCTAAGTGGATGTTGAAGGATTATGTGGATCTATCAGATGTGTTTTTATAAATGGGCGACTTGCAAAGTGGAGGGATATGTATGATGAGTCTTGATAAATTGGTTATATTGTGGACGAATGGAGATCCGATAACGGCTGAAAATATGGTTTTTATGTATGCTGAAAATGCACTTAAAAAGTCATGGTGGCATGAAATAACGCTTGTTATTTGGGGCGCTTCCACGAGACTTGTTGCAGACAATGCAGGAATTCAAGACCATATTAAAGGTTTAATTGATTTAGGGGTTGAAGTGGTTGCTTGTAAGGCCTGTGCAGAAAAATTGGGCGCTGAACAAGCTCTAACTGATCTAGGTATTGATGTCAAGTATATGGGTGAGCCACTCACAGAGTACATAAAACTTGACTATAAAATACTGACAATATGATATAAGCTAGAGCCCCCCTTGTATTTATGTCTGGAATACATTAAAATAGATGCGAACGTACGTTTGTTTGGAGGTGGATGATTTCAGATATAAGGGGCATGCGATATTTGGATTAATTTGTGTGTTTTGTGTTTCCTACATTACAGGATTAACCCTTAATGCATCACATATATTTGGTGTTTTGATTGGGGTGATGCTTCCTGATATGGACCATCCTCAATCAAAAATTAATTATAAGCTGTTAAAGTTTAATAACGGCTTATGGAAGAAAGTGTTCTATTTGACAACTGGGTTTTCTGCTTTGGCATATGGTCTTGAAAATGATCACATCACAAGTTTTCTCGGTATTGCCCTTATGTGGACAGGTGTTTCTGAGCACAGAACGTTTACCCATAGTATATTGGGAGGGGTCTTGTACTCCTTGGCCTTTATCAAACTAGGGGGTATTATACAGGACAATGCCTTTGTGGCGTCGGTTATTTTTGGATACTGGAGCCATCTCTTTAGTGACAGTGTGACACGTGCAGGTGTACACTGGACTTACCCTATGATTTCATAGGGGAACGTGTCAAAATTACTGTGTAAATAGTCTAAAAGACACCTTATTTTCATTGAAAATAAGGTGTCTTTTTTATAGCCTCGAGGTATGAAGTTGTTTGAAAATACCATAGACACATGTTCGAATTTGTCCAATTTAGTACAAAAGTGTCCATTGGAGTCTTGACTGTCCACTTGTGTCGTGTTAAAGTATACTCAAGAAGGGATGATTAGTATGGTGGAAAGATATTATACGGTTGATGAAGCCGCTGATAAAATTGGCGTGATCCTAAGACAATTAGACGATATATTTTTTGGTGGAAAGCTAGAAGCTCTAAAAGTTGGAGGACAGTGGCGGGTTTATGAGGAAGCTATGGAGAAATTTTTAAAACAAGGGACACAGTGTAATCATAGTACAGGTTCAAATCAAGTGAGCAGTGACGACTTTTGTGTCTTCATGGACTCAGACTATTTTCAAACAGACGATGTTGTACAAATATGTACAATTGTGGACTACTATGTAGAAGAAAAAAAGAACGTAACTCCGATGGTTAATGCTCTTATGGAGGTTCTACATAGTGTTGAAGATGATAATGGAACGTCGAGATTTAATTATGTTTTCGATAATGTTGAACGAAAGGCACGATTCGTGTTTTGGGGCTCACCCACAGTGATAGAAAAAATGGTTGGGGCACTAAAACCGTTTCAAAATGCCAAGAAGTAATTGAAATCAAACAAGCGACATAAACAACCGATCTATTGAGAGGTGAAAAAATGAAAAGGCAAGAAACTTATAAAATTGAAGGGATGACATGTGCCTCTTGCTCAAGTACAGTGGAAAGAGTAACTGGAAAGCTCGATGGTGTTGAAGAGGTTCATGTGAATTTGGCCACTGAAAAAATGAATATCACCTTTGATGAGTCTATAGTATCCAAAGAAGTTATCTTTGAGAAAATTGAAAAAGCAGGCTACCATCCTAAAGAGAACGCATCGAACAAAGAGGTGGTTATTCCTGTTGAGGGCATGACATGATCATCATGCCATGCGGCCGTGGAACGGTCGATCAAAAAGCTTGATGGTGTCAGTCAAGTGACGGTAAACGCTTTGACAAATAAGGCGACAGTCAAATACGATCCACAAACTCTGCGTGTGTCTCAGATCAAACAAGCCATTAAAAAGGCTGGTTATACGCCCCTTGAAATTGAGAAGGATCGTGGCTCAGACACAGTGAGTGAAAACAACGACAAGGCTGATAGCACATGGAAGCGATTTAAAGTGGCTATAACATTTGCCCTTCCCCTATTATATATCGCAATGGGACATATGATGGGACTTCCCATACCGGAAATCATCAATCCGCAAGTCCACCCGTTAAACTTTGCCCTTATCCAATTGGCGCTTACAATTCCAATTATGCTTGCGGGCTCAAAGTTTTATACAATGGGTTTCAAAACCCTATTTGGTGGTCATCCCAATATGGACTCCCTGATTGCAGTGGGAACCAGTGCAGCTGTCGTTTATGGGCTTATAGCTATATTTGAAATTTCCATAGGCAACACCAAATGGGTGATGGACCTGTATTTTGAAACAGCTGGTGTTATTATTGCCCTGATTATGCTTGGTAAAGCCCTTGAATCGAGATCAAAGGGTCGTACCTCTGAAGCCATTGAAAAGCTAATGGGTATGCAACCTAAAGAAGCAATTGTTTTACATGGTAATGAAGAAATACGTATTCCCATTGAAGAAGTCGAAATGGGGGATGTGGTCCTTGTAAAACCTGGAGATAGAATACCTGTCGATGGGGAAATTATTGAAGGGCGCAGTTCTGTGGACGAATCTATGTTAACAGGTGAAAGTTTGCCGGTTGACAAAAAAGTTGGAGACACAGTGGCGGCAGCCACTGTCAACAAAAATGGGATGTTGAAGGTTCAGACCAATAGTGTTGGAGAAGACACGGCCCTAGCCAAAATTATTCATATGGTTGAAGAAGCTCAGGGGTCTAAAGCGCCTATTGCAAGACTTGCAGATATAATTTCAGGCTACTTTGTGCCAGTGGTTATTGCAATAGCCCTTCTTGCAGGTGCGACATGGTTCTTTGTAACGAAAGATGTCAGTTTTGCCCTAAGGATATTTATTTCCGTTCTTGTGATAGCTTGCCCATGTGCACTTGGTCTTGCAACGCCAACAGCGATTATGGTTGGTACAGGTAAGGGTGCGGAGAACGGTGTTCTTATAAAAAGTGGGGTGGCCCTAGAAAGCGCCCATAAGATAAACGCCATTGTGTTTGATAAAACAGGCACCATCACAGAAGGCAAGCCTAAAGTAACAGATGTTATCGCAGCCAGTGCCTTTGATGAAAATAAGCTCCTACAGCTGGTGGCATCTGCGGAAAAAGCATCCGAACATCCACTGGGAGAAGCTATTGTGGAATCAGCCAAGCATAAGGGGCTCGACCTTCTAGAAGTGAGTGACTTCGAAGCTGTGCCTGGACATGGTATTAAGACAATTGTCGATGGAACACAAGTTGTTATAGGCAATGAGAAAATGCTTAAGGACTATGGCCTGGAAAAGAATATGGTGGAAAGGGCACATGACCTGGCTGCACAAGGCAAGACGCCAATGTTTGTTGCAATCGGTGGCCAGTTTGCCGGGATTATAGCTGTGGCGGATACGGTAAAACCAACAAGTGCTGACGCTGTAAGAAGGTTACAGAACATGGGAATTCGTGTGGCCATGATCACGGGTGACCATAAAACAACAGCTAAGGCCATTGCAGATGAAGTTGGCATTGATCTTGTTCTGTCTGAAGTCTTACCAGAAGACAAGGCCAGTGAGGTTAAGAAGCTACAAGGTGAGAACCGACTGGTTGCCATGGTTGGTGATGGCATTAACGATGCGCCAGCGCTGGCTCAGTCAGATGTTGGGATTGCCATTGGATCAGGAACAGATGTGGCAATGGAAAGTGCAGACGTTGTTCTCATGAAAAGTGACATTGAAGATGTTGTAACCGCTATTGAACTCAGCAAGGCCACCATTCGAAACATCAAGCAAAATTTATTCTGGGCATTTTTCTACAACACTGCGGGAATTCCTCTTGCAGCAGGTGTGGTTTATGCCTTTGGCGGGCCACTGCTCAGTCCAATGTTTGCGGCGGCAGCCATGTCATTTAGTTCGGTTTCTGTTGTAACCAACGCCCTTCGATTAAAGCGTTTTAGACCAAGTCATAAAAAAGCATAAATGGGTCTTTGTAATGGGTATGGGGTACAATGATAATAGCAAGTATGTGAAGAAAGTGTATGAGGTGATTCAAATGAAGAAAACAATATTTATTGAAGGCATGAGTTGCAACCACTGCAAAATGCGTGTTGAAAACACTTTAGGTGAACTTGAAGGTGTAGCAAATGCAAGTGTCAACCTTGAGGCCAAGCAAGCTGTGTTGATGTAAAAGCGGAGGTTTCAAATGAGTCCATTACGCAAGCTATTGATGATATAGGTTTTGAAGTTGTTCGAATTGAAGGCTAATATATAAAAACTGGGTGATATGTTGGGAGATGAGATCTTGAATATAACCATAGAAGAAGCCGTCCTGGAATACATGGATGCCAAAGGAAAAGGCGATTTGACCTTGATGCTTCGACGAAGCGGCGGCGGCTGATGCGGTGCCATGGAATTCCCAGAAGTGGAATTGAAGGTGCCGGCGGCACCTGGAGAGTATAACAAGTTTGAAGTCAGTGGTCTTACGGTTTATGTGAATAAGCGTATTAAGACTATGAACTCAGGCTTAACTTTTCGTTTGAAAAAAACATTCTTCTTAAAGAGCATTGTAGCTGAAGGGGTTAGACCTGGGGGCTTATAGTCACTCATGATAGGAAAGTCTTATCAAACAGAAAATATGTAAAGACAAGTTGAGCGCAGCTGTCCTAGATCCAAATATGGAATAGACGCTGCGCTTTTTATGGTTTAAAAGGAAAATCTCAAGTTCTTTGCCTTTCCAAATGTGCAAGGCATCAAATTACTGTTGAGACTATGCTGGTACAGGCCATAGGGATTTGTTTCATAGTGATCATATAAGGTCATTTGGTCAAATGGTAAAAAAACAACTTGCAATAATGAGAAATCATGTATATAATATTAACGTAAAAATAATTTAAACGATATGATATGAAAATATGGAGAATTTTATGATTGCCTAGCTTCTTAACCCAATAATTGAATCGATGAACAGCGGTAACGAACAGATTGTTAAATGACATTCGAGGATTTCGTTTATTTGTTGTGCCCATCATCGAATCTGGTTAAGAAGCGCAAGTATGACTCCATATCAAGAACCAATGGGATGTCACCTAGATGCAAGGTATGTGTCGGTGTCCATCTACCACTGGAATAAATGATTGGGTATGCCTGTGCATACCCTTTATTTTTATATTGAAAAATAGATCTAATATTATTAGTCTAGGTATGCCATTCTCACGAGATTCGGTAAGCGGCAAATAAGTGAAAGCCTCCCAAAACAAGTGGTCAATGACCAATAGGAGGATAAGACATTGAATACGAATACGTATACAAAACTAGAGTTTAATCAAATAAGAGAACGCATTAGTGAATTCGCAAAATCTGAGGAAGCTAAAATAAATTACTAAACTTGGAACCGATGCTTAATCCAAATGCAATAAGAACAGCCCTCGATGAATCAGATGATGGTAAGCGGTTGGCAGAAGATGGTTTTAGGGTGCCTGTCCATAGCTTGAATGGTGTTCAAATGGCTATGAAGCAAATTTCTAAAGAGGCCGTTTTGACACCCCAAGGTCTGCAAGACTTGGGTGAGTTCCTACACCATGCCAGTCGAATGAAGACTTTTATGCTAGGCAAAAAAGGCATACTAAGAAAAATTGCAGACTATGCATATGGCATCGATCCTTTAGATGATATTGCAGAGCAACTACAAAGGGCTATTAAGAATGGTCGCGTGAGCGATCAAGCATCCAGCAAGCTTTCAAAAATTAGAAAAAACTTGGGAAGAACTGAAGCGAGAATTCGTGAAAAAATGGATAAGTACCTTGTCTCATCTCAGTTGTCAGGGAAACTTCAAGATGACAGGTATAAGATCATTGATGGGCAGTTTGTTTTACCAGTAAAAAGGGCTAACAAGAATGCTGTTGATGGTCGCGTTGTGAGTCATTCCAATAAGGGGACGACGGCGTATGTTCAGCCTGAAGCGATTTCACGACTTCAAAATGAACTGGAAGCTCTTAGAGCTGATGAAAAATCAGAAGAGTATAGAATTCTTAGTGAACTTACGAATTCTGTGGCAACTCACACTCAGACGATTATGCAGAATATTGATATTATGATTCAGTATGACATCATCCTTGCAAAGGGGCGCTACTCAAGGGAAATTGGCGGGGAGCGACCACAGTTTAACAACAATGGTGTAATAAGCTTGATAAAGGCCAAACATCCCCTTCTAGGTGATGAAGCCGTTCCTTTAAATATTAGGGTAGGGGACACGTTTAGAAGTCTTGTTATTACCGGACCGAACACTGGGGGTAAAACTGTGGTCCTCAAGACCACGGGGTTATCCTGCCTTATGGCCCAGAGTGGACTTCATATAGCTTGCGACCCGGGATCGACCCTCCCTCTATATGAAGACATACTTGTTGATATTGGAGACAATCAAAATATTGAGCAGTCTCTAAGCACTTTTTCTGCCCATATAAAGAACATTATTGGTATTGTCAAGTATGGCAGAAAAGGCACCCTGGTTCTTCTTGATGAAATAGGAACAGGCACAGACCCAGTTGAAGGCACTGGCTGGGCATTTCAATATTAGAAAAATTACACGAGCAAGGTGCAACGGTTATGGCAACCACACACTTTTCAGAAATAAAGACTTTTGCAAAATCCCATGAAGGTTTTCAAACTGGAAGTATGGCCTTTGATGTGGAGAGTTTAAGACCGCTTTATAGACTGGATATTGGAAAACCAGGCGAAAGCAATGCCTTTCTGATTGCCCTGCGACTGGGCCTTGACTACAAGCTCATTGAAAGAGCTCATGAAGCTTCCTATGGGGAGAAAAAGACTTATGCCAATGTGTCTAAGAAGTTCAAAGAACACATGGAAGACAAGACTATTGATAAGCCGGCCTATGATTCAGGTTCCCAAAAACGAAAGGTGGAGGCCAAGAAGGTTAGAAAGCAACTTAAAAATGCTGATAAAGCCCTTGAAAAGCCGAAGTTTGACATAGGTGATGCCGTGAAAATTAGTGGCCTGCCAGCTGTGGGCGTCATTGTGGAAGAGGTGGATAGAAAAGGGGAGTATCTGGTCCTTTATAAGAACAAAAAAATACGTGTCATGCACACGAGATTGTCCATATACATTGGTAAGGAACAGCTCTATCCAGACCAGTATGACATGGATAATGTCACAAAGTCATGGAATAGAAGAAAAAAAGAGTCAAAAATGAGAAAAGGGAAGATTGGTGTGACCATTGATGAGAATGAGTAGCGGTCACAAAATGAGAAAGGGGCGAATATGTTAAGCGAATTCACTGTGAATGTCATAAAAATTATTCAGTCCATTCCCCAAGGGCGGGTGGCAACATACGGGCAAATAGCCACTTTATCTGGCCATCCAAGGGCTCCCAGACAGGTTGCTGGTATATTAAAGCGCTATTCCAACCAGTATGAATTGCCCTGGCATAGGGTTATTTCAAGCAAGGGAACAATTTCCATCAAAGACCCTCTCGCACGCAGAGAGCAGATGGAACGTCTGCGTGAAGAAAATGTTCTTGTAGGGGCATCCGGCGAAGTGGACCTAACCTTATTTGGATGGCGGGCACAAAGTTTTGAGACCTCCCATCAGGGTAAAGATTAATTGATACAGTATAGAAACCCGAGTGGGTCATCTGATCGAATCAGACCACTCGGGTTATTTTTACTCTCTTGAATTTATAGAAAAAAGCCTTAAAATCATGATTAAGTGATTAAAAACTATGTATTCCGTGAACATTTCGTGAATCTTTGCTGTCTATGAATTGAATGGATTCATTTGGTGGTAAAATAATAATAGAACCCATAAAGAAAAGGCTTTGTCCTAGATCATGCAAGTGGGGTTAAAATCTGCAAGAAAAGAGGTATATATATGAAACTTTGCTCAAGATGCAATAAAAATATCGCTATGATATATATGAATAAAATGGAAAACGGAAAAGAATCCGTTGAGCAGTTGTGCATTAAATGCGCCAAAGAACTAGGTGTGCCAGGGATTGACAATTTACTCAAACAAACAGGCATGGAAGAAGAAGAATTAAATCATATGATGGAGCACATGAACGATATGTTTGAGGGAATGGACCCTGATCAAATGAATCTTTCAGACCTCATGGGTATGATGGATGGCATGGATGGCTTCAATGGAATGAATGACTTCGAATCCTATGATGAAGAAGAAGGTTATGATGAAGAAGAAGGCTATGAAGAACTTGATGAACCTGAAAACGCACTGGATGAAGGCTCAGAAGAGTCCACTGGAGATCAGGCCACTGATTCTGAGGCTGTTAAGCAAAAGAAAAAAAGAAAAAAAACGTTTTGGAAATAAAAAGAAACATTTAGATACCTACGGAACGAACTTGACCGAGAAGGCAAAAACTGGTGAGATTGACCGCATTATTGGGCGTCAACGTGAAATTGACCGAATGGTTCAGATTCTTAACAGACGCTCAAAAACAATCCGGTTCTAATCGGGGAACCTGGTGTGGGTAAGACTGCAATTGCGGAAGGGCTAGCCCTTCGAATAGCAGAACAACAAGTGCCGGCCAAACTATTCGGTGCTGAAGTCTACCTTTTGGATATGACGGCCATCGTGGCAGGAACACAGTTCAGAGGTCAATTTGAAGGTCGAATCAAGTCTATTGTTGATGAAGCCAAAGAACGTGGCAATGTCATTTTGGTCATAGACGAACTTCATAATATTGTTGGTGCAGGTGATCTTCAAGGTGGTGCCATGAATGCGGCCAACATCTTAAAACCAGCCCTGGCAAGGGGAGCGGTTCAAATTATTGGTGCAACCACTCTGGAGGAGTACAGGAAGCATATTGAAAAAGATGCAGCACTTGAGAGACGCTTCCAGCCAATTATTGTCGATGAGCCCACACCTGAGGAATCAGTTGAAATCCTTAAGGGGATACGGAGCTACTACGAGGACTACCATAAAGTGAATGTATCTGACCAGGTTGTTGAAGCCTGCGTTCGTTTGAGTGACCGATATATTCGAGATCGCTACCTGCCAGACAAGGCTATTGATGTTATGGATGAAGCGGGATCCCGTGCAAACCTAAAAAACAAGGGACTTGTTGAACTGGCAGCCCTGAAGGAAGACCTTGATAAGGTTCGTGCAGAAAAATTACAGGCAGCTGAACTGGAAGACTACGAACGATCAGCAGACTTAAAAATGGAAGAAATCACCCTTGAAGATAAAATTTCAAAGCTCGAAGAGGAAGCATCACATGTGGAAATTGGCATAGAAGATATAGCTTATGTGATAGAAGCCTGGACAAAAATTCCTGTACAAAAAATTACAGAGGATGAAGCGGACAGACTCCTGATTCTAGAAGACCGATTAAAACGTCGTGTTATTGGACAAAATGAAGCTGTGGAATCATTGGCTAAAGCTGTTCGAAGAAATAGATCTGGCTTTAGAAAACTTAAAAAGCCAACATCTTTTATCTTCGTCGGACCGACTGGTGTCGGTAAAACAGAACTTGCCAAGAGTCTTTCCACAGAGCTCTTTGGCAGTGATGACAATATGATTAGACTGGATATGTCGGAGTATATGGAAAGGCATACAGTGAGTAAGCTTATCGGTGCCCCTCCGGGATATGTCGGATTTGACCAAGGTGGAAAATTAACAGATATTGTTAGAAGAAATCCATATTCGGTTATTCTCCTTGATGAAATTGAAAAAGCCCATCCAGACATTTTCAATATATTGCTTCAAATACTGGATGATGGTCGATTAACTGACAGCCAGGGACGAACAGTTTATTTTGACAATGCGGTCATCATAATGACATCCAATCTTGGAACAAGTTCTGGGGCAGCCCGCATTGGATTTGGTTCAGATAGCCACAGCGCTGTAAAGGAAAAGGTTAGAGAAGCTCTTCGAAGCACATTTAGACCTGAATTTTAAATAGGGTGGATGACATCATCACATTTAACAAGCTTAAGCATAATGAATTTGAGTCAATTCTTGAACTTATGCTAAAGGAAGTCAAGGTCGAACTTCACGACAAGCACATGACCATGGATGTGGATGAAGATGCCAAAACATTCCTAATTGAGAAAGGCTACAGTGAAGAGTATGGCGCAAGACCAATGCGCAGAGCTATTCAGACTTATCTTGAAGATGAGATTGCTGAGGCTTATCTAAGAAGTCAAATTAAAGATGGAGACCACTTAAGAGTATCTGTTAGTGGCGACCATTTAAAAGTCCTTCCAAAATCAAAGACAGTTGATGAAATTATCCAGTAATTCCGAAAATGTAATGAATACAACTTGACAATTGTTATCAATTGTGATATCTTAGAGATAGAGAACAGTCAACCATAAACTAGTGTAAACGGACCGAGGTGAAATAATGGATAAGAAAAACAAAGTGCTCGGCGCCAGCAAAACTGAAGCGTGGGCAGACGTTAAATATCGAAAAAAAGATACGAAAGTACCTGTTCCTTCTGAAGAGGCCGTAGAAAGAGCCAAAGAATGGGTAGAAACAAATGAAAAATAGTTAAATGAATCGATGAAAATATTATGATAATGTTGAATGCTTAAATATTCTAAAAGACATAGTAAGAATATAAATATTGTCTACTAAAAAACTCTCAATTTCTTGTTTGGGAGTTTTTTTATGTGTGAAGGGGGTAAAGTAAAATTACGACTGATTTGCTCTACCAATTAAGTGAAGGGAGAACGACATGAAAAAATATATAAGCATGGTAATGGTTTTGATCCTTCTTGGATCACTGCCGGTATATGGTTTAGATATTCAAGATATTGATGGACACTGGGGACAGCCCTTCATTGAGACCCTGGTTTCAGAAGGTGTTGTATCAGGCTACCCTGACGGCAGTTTCAAACCAGATGCTGTCATAAGTCGAGCGGAATTTACGGTTATGCTCTTAAAGGCCCAGAGCATTGAGCCCTTGGATCAAACAGATAGTCACTGGGCTAGTGGATGGAGGGCTGCGGCCCTAGCTGAAGGCATCCTATTAGAGGGATCATTCAATGATCTTGACAAAATATTACCCGTGGTGAAATCGCCCTTATGATCACCCGGTCTATTGGAGCAAGTCCATATTCTATGGCTAGAAAAACGGATATAGTAGACGCAGATGGTCTTGACCAATCGTTAAAAATGGCTATATATTCAGTGTATGACTATGGTATAGTTTCTGGGTATGCAGACAAGACATTCAAGCAGGATCAACAAGCAACAAGGGCAGAGGCTGCGACTATGACTGTCAGAACCATAGATCCAGAAAAACGGTCTGATAATCCGAGAACTTTTAATAAGGACAGTCTGGCTTACTTTGATGGGACAGCTGGAAAAGCTGTTTTAGTGGCTGTAAGTGGTCAGGTATATGACTTTTCAAACCTGGACAAATGGTCTGGTGGGACACATATGAATACAATAAAAGCCGGTCAGGATTTGACAAAAGAAATTATGGAAGACTCACCCCATGGCTTGTATGTTCTTTCAAGAGCCGAAATTGTCGGGACATATGTTGAGGAGTAGATGTCTACTGGTTCAACCATGGTCTTAATTAGAATATTTGAGTGTGTATTATAAGAATATCCCTAAAAACCAATGAGGCATCAATCAATAAACAAGTAAATAAAAAACTCGGGCGCTTGCAAAATTACAGATAGACGTCCTCGTCAAATCATATATAGAATTTTGATTTTTAAATATCTATATATGGTATAACGAAGACTCTTGAATGATATTTTGCAAGTCGCTCAAGGAATAAGGTATCAATAAAGAACGCTGATTGACCAGGAACAAAGGTCAATCAGCGTTTTTTTTTATACAGAATTTACAGTCTGCTTAATGGATATTAGACCAGCTTACCTTGGCCTTCTTGCTTCAAGTTGCCAACCAAGGTTTTAATTTTTTGAACATCATCCTTGGAACAGATAAGAAGGGCGTCTTCTGTATCTACGACAATTAAGTCTTTAAGGCCAATGGCAGCTATGAGTTTTTTCCCAGCCACTATCGTTGTGCCCTGTGTATCGAGTGCCTGAACATTGCCTTCTAAAATGTTCTTGTCCTTATCTTCAGACTTAATTGTATTGAGTGCATCCCAGCTGCCCAGATCACTCCATCCACAATCAAGTGGCACCATAAGAATACTATCAATCTTCTCCATCACTCCATAGTCAATGGATTCGGACGGCATGTTCTCATAGAGCTTTTCCAGTTTTCCTGAGTGTAAATCAACGTTCCAATCACTGATTTTTTCACACTGAACATAGAGGGCTGGCATGTGTTTGCTAATATGGTTCAACATAACACCAGATTCAAATACAAAGATGCCAGCATTCCAGTAGTAGTTGTCCTTTTGTGTGTATTCAAGGGCCAGTTCATAGCTGGGTTTTTCCACAAAGTTTGAAAGTGTAAATATATCTTCTGAGATCTTGTTTGTATTCAAATAGCCATAGCCTGTTGCAGGGTAAGTTGGTTTTATGCCAAGGGTTACAACGCAATGACTTGACTTGGCGAGTTGTATGGCTTTTTGAAGTTGCGTGGTGAAATTATCTTCGTTTTTTATGTGCTGGTCAGAGGGGAGAACCACGACCACATGGTTTCCGTATTTTTGTGAAGAGCCATGACTGAAGCAGCAATGGCTGGAGCGGTGTTGCGGGCACTTGGTTCTAAAAGCAGGTTTTCCATTAAGAAGTTTTTGGGCAACTGATCTTCAAAGATTGATCTATGCTTCTTGTTGCCTACTATATAGAGGGAATCCATTTCCACTGTATTTGTGAGTCGCTCAATGGTCTTATTAATAAGTGTCCCCTTGCCGTCTAAGTCCAGGAACTGCTTTGGTAATTTGGTTCGACTCATTGGCCAAAATCTTGTGCCGTTTCCACCTGCCATAATAATTGATGATGTTTTCATATATATTCCTCCTTTGATCCCCTAGGGGTTCGAGTTGTTTTTCTAGATCATAAAGGAGCATTGTTAAAGGCACAGACTCTTTGTAAACATACTCGTAACAATAAAAAATTATGTAACGAGAATGTTTACATGGGGTCTAGCCCTGTTACTTAAGAAAGATATTCTTGTCTCAACAACACAGGAGGTGAGGAAATGGAAAAGGCAATCGACACCAGAAGTAAGTTTCAAGCCATTATATTTCCAGTTTTGGATGTTCTTCTTAACGGAGGCAACCTAGCCATTCATATTTATATAAGCTGGTATTTGACCTCAGGAGATTACGGCATATTAAATGCATACTTCTCACTACTATTCGTACTCATGATATTCGGAATGGCCATTCAAACATATTTTGCAAAAATTGTCTCACAAACAAACTTCAGCAAAAATACAAAGACAAATTTCATAGTAAAAATGAATCAAATGACCAACGTGGTCATTATAGGTATAACGAGTATCATGTTTATTATCATAAACCCAATGACGCAGTTGTTAAGGGGTCAGCCACATCAGTATCTAATGATGTTAAGCATATTCATTATCCAAGCGAGGGTGAGCTACTACAGAGGATACTTGCAGGGACAGAAGAAATTCTTGAAGCTTAACAGCAGTTTTTACATTGAAATGGGTGCAAAACTTTTTACTTCTCATCCCATTGCTTCATTACTATAGGTCTATTGAATCCATATTGGTAAGTGTCTTAGCAGGCATGATGGCCTCACTTATCGTAACAAAGAAAGCGGCAACACTTACAAGTGAGAGTCACAATCAAAATATACAGTTCAAACTGAATATAAAAGAAGCTGCTAAGAATAAGTCGAGTTTTATACCTCTTATAAAAGGGTTTTCAAATGTATTATCCACTCAAGTATTCTTTTACTACTTCACAGCAATAACACTTATACTGGCAAATTACTACATTGGCGAGAAATCAGGTGTATATGCAGTCAGTGCCAGATACGGACAAATCTTCATTCATATTGGTCTGAGCATCATAACAGTTCTTATTCCATATACAAGTGAAGTTAAAGATAATCAACAGGCCTTTAAAAAGAAAGTAACAAAGCTCCTAGGACTCTACACACTCATCGGAACCTTCATACTCATAGCTTATGCAGTGGCAATGCCAGTGGCCCTTAAACTACTATTCAGTCCAGTGTATTACGGAGCAAGAACATTGATCCTGCCCCATGCAGCAGCCTACTTTATGCTATCAATATCATTCTTTATGGCCTCCATGGAAATGGTCGCAGGGGATAAAGACTATATTAAAACATTGGTTGTCTTTTCATTAATGCTACTCATAGCCTTGGTGAAATGGAACAACACTTTAGAACAAATTGTCACTATAGAACTTGTCACATACACACTTATGGCACTTGTATTGGTTTTAAGATTTCTAACGAGGAGGATAAAAAAATGAGAAAAAGCATACTATTCCTATCATGGAGAGATATAAAAGCCCCTAAAAAAGGCGGCGCTGAAGTTTTCACACACGAAATGTTAAGACTTGTAGACACAAAAAAATATAAGATTGTACATTTTTCGCCACTCTTTAAAGGGGGACAAAAAGAAGAAGTGATTGATGGCGTTAAATACATTAGAAAAGGAAATATTGCTTCAGTCATTCTGTGGGCTATGCTTCACTACTTCAAAAATAAAAAAGAATACGATTACGTTGTTGACCAGTGTAATGTTCATAGATTTTTTACACCATTTTGGATTCCAAAGTCTAAGAGAATTTTCTTTATTCATCAAATGGCACGAGAGCTTTGGTTAAGAAATTGGATCAAACCATTTAGTCTGATTGGTTTTCACTCAGAGGATCTCATGACTAAGATTTATAAGAACAACATCACACTTACAGTATCGAACTCAACAAAAAACGATTTAATGGCTCTTGGATTCAAAGATGAATTTATAAAAATTCTACCAGAAGGCATAAACTTTAAACCTTGGGATCCTGGTCAATTCTTTAAAAAAGACCTAGAGTATACATTCACATACGTTGGACGCTACGCAAAATACAAAGGCATTGATTCAGCGGTAAAAGCTTTTGGACAGTTCAAGAAAAATTATCCAAATTCTAAGCTTTGGATCGTGGGCAAAGAGAACAAAAGCTTTAAGGAAAAGGTTCTTGAACCTATATGTGAGACTTACAAGCTGGAACAAGGAAAAGATATTATCTTCCACGGTTTTGTCAGTGAAGAGAAAAAACTTGAACTCATGAGCAGGTCACACGCCATTATTTATCCGTCAGATAGAGAGGGATGGGGATTAACCGTCACTGAAGCAGCAGCTGTTGGTACACCAAGTATTGTATACAATTCAGCCGGTTTAATTGATGCAGTTGATCAAGGTAGAGCAGGATTTTTGTCAAAGCAGAATTCTCCAGAAGGACTTCTGGAAGCCATGATTGATTCAGTGGAAAATTCAAACCTGTATGAAACGGTCAAGACTGAGGCGTATAGTTATTCCAAGCAGTTTCAGTGGGAAACAACAGCACAAGTCTTTGAAGTGGAAATGTGGAACATCGAGGAGGTTCTCTCATGAATAATAAAGTGTTGATTATTACAACGACTTACAACAGTCAATACAATATATTCGATCTAATCGACAGTTGCGCCAAACAATCATATAAAAATTTTGAACTGATTATAGCAGATGATGGTTCGACAGACTTCACCAATCATGTCATAGAAGAATATAAAGAGCGCTTTGAATGGATCACACACCTTAAACTGGAACATGGTGAAAGAGGCATTGCCAGATATAGTGCTATACAGGCAGCCTTGAAAAAAGAATTTAACTTTCTATTCATTATAGATTCAGACATGATTCTACAAGACAATTTACTAAAGGATTCAATTGACACACTGCAAGCTTCTAAGAACACAGGGGCACTTGTTATTAAGGAGATTCCAGTTTCAAGACATGACAACGTCATGACACGAATTAAACTCTTTGAAAGAAAAGTAATCAATAATGCGAAAAAGGTGGATAAACATTCCATCGAAGCCGCAAGATTTTGGAGAATTGACGAATATCTAAAAACAGGTGGTATCAATCCAGGTCAGATCTCCTTTGAAGAAACTCAGCCAACCATTCGCTACATTGAAAGTGGTGGCACAATCAAACGTTTAACAAGTTCAGTCTCATTCACGACGAAAAGAAAGTCACTCTAAGAAATTTACTCGCTAAGAAAAAATATCATTTTAAGATGATGCCTAAGACCCTATCAAGCGAAGAAAAGGGATTCATGAAAGCCCTTACTAGATGGTATCTGTTCAGACCGGTTATGTACCAGCCAAACAACTTATGGCTCTATATTAAGCATCCACTTATGACACTTGGTATGCTCAGCATGTATTTCCTATTAACACTTATAGGTGTTTCCCAAATCGTAAATGCTTATCTGGCAACCGGTTTTAGACAAGCACAATCAAAGAGCAGTTAAGAGATAACTTAATTTATTGAAAAGGAGTGATCTTATGTATCCTATGCATTTAGAAGGCAGTTTTAAAGAAAAAATTTGGGGTGGCGATGATCTTAAATATTTCAATAAGAGTGTTAATAACAATAAAACTCGGAGAGATTTGGGAACTGGCGTGTCATCCAAATGGATCAAGCACCATAACCAATGGGGAATTTGAAGGTCAATCAATTTGCAACTTATTAAGTGCTGACAGCTTAAATCTTCTAGGTCAAATATATGAGACATTCCCAATCATGGTTAAGTTCTTAGATGCCCGATCAGACTTATCACTACAAGTTCATCCAAATGACGACTACGCAGTTAAAAAGTATAAAAGCCTGGGAAAAACAGAAGTTTGGTACATTCTTTCAGCTGAACCAGACGCCGAAATCATATTAGGAACAAATGCTTGTTCCATTGAAGAGACAATGACCTCTATTGAAAATCAAGAATTGGATAAGTGCCTGAACCATATAAAGGTACATGCAGGAGAGTTTTATACAGTGCCAGCAGGCACCATCCATGGCATTGGCAGCGGTGTAGTTCTCCTTGAAATTCAGCAGAGTAGTGACATCACATTCCGCTTACACGATTATGGACGCGGAAGAGAGCTCCATTTAGAAGAAGCAAAAGATGTTATTGAGCTTGATACAGATTATGGGAAATGTAGAGGCTTTACTGAAAAAATAGGAACAACTGAAGTGACTGAGTACATTCAAACGAAATACTTTGAAGTTAGCAAATACAAAATTAGAGAGGCACATCAATTCACAACAGATAATAGATTCCAACTTATAAGCTGTATTGGCGGCAAAGGTTACTTAACCTACAAGGGTCAAATATTCGATATTAAAACAGGGGACCAGTTCTTGATTCCAGCCAACATGGATGAATTTGAACTTCGTGGAATGATTGATGTGATCATTACAAAACCTGGTGAACGAAAAAAATTGAGGTGACGAAATGAAAACAAAACATATATCCGTATTCAGTGATACAAATATAGATTATAACCGCTTACTCCCACTATACAAAGTTCAGCCCTTTGATGGTCTAAATCCAAAGACCAACTTGGTTATTGTTGACATAGAGGACTTTGAAAATTCAAAAATTCAGCTGGACCTGGTTCGGGACGTACAATCTACAACACCGATTCTTTGGGTGATTGATCCCATAAATGCAGTGGATGCTATGCATGTGCTAGAAAATATGCTAACACTAGGACGGATTGAAGTCCAGTACAGAAACAGGGACGATTTCCAGGGCATTCTTCAATCGGTAGCCATACTATTAAATCCTGACCTACCAACAAAAAGAGTTTCAATGGACTTATTTATTCCTGTATTCAACGAAGCCCATAGAATGCATCATATTGGAGCCTTTGTAAAGAAACTTCAGGCCCTCAATGAAATGGGATACCCATATATAACAATCTATTTTATTGACGACGGCAGCAGCGATGATTCAGATGCCTTCTTGAATCAGATGATCAACAGGTACTTAGAAGAGTCAGACGTTGTGGAATTTAAGGCAGCTTTTAGACTGCTTCCTCTCAAGCAGAATACTAGAAAAGCAGGCACATATATGGAAGCCTTTAGGGTTTCAACATCAGATATTATTATTTTCGCAGATGCAGACGATGCCTTTAGGCTCAATGACATCAGCCGTATGATCAATATAATCAACCAGGGATTTTATGACATGGTTATTGGTACAAAAGACAAAACAGCAGAAGATAGACCATTTATCAGGGATGTCATCAGTACCATTAAAAGATGGATGACAAAACCCTTATTACCAAAAGGCGTAACAGATTCCCAAACAGGTCTTAAAATGTTCCGCGGTGCAGTTGTAAAACCAGTTCTGACACAACTCAACGAAAAATATGGTCTTGCAATAGACTTAAAAATAATTCACGTGGCAAAGAAAATGAATCTGAGAGTCCTTGAGGTGCCTGTTTATTTTAAAGACAGAGATGGATCGCATATTGATGTGGCCAAGGATTCCATAGTTTTTATTAAAAATATGGTAAAAATTTCTTTAGGAATGTAGGAGGCGACGAAAATGTTGGTATATATAGATAGAGACTTTCAAACAATTGTACCGAATTACTTTGAAAATGTACGAAATCAGTTATATCAGATTAAAGTCTTTTTAAAGAGGCATCAATATAAAGAGATCGAAAGGTTGGCAATGCAACTACGTGACAGCGGACACAATTACGGTTCATCAGAGTGGGTGACTTGGGACGAGACCTCATATACTTTTGTGGTTTAGAATCAGACTATAAAATACAAGAAACCTTGAAGCCATTGAAAAATATATAGCAAGTTGCGAAATCAAGTATATAGAAATTTAGGGAGTGGTCAGTATGAAGAGAATCCTATTTGTAGACGATGATCAAATGGTCTTAAGGTTGATTGAGAGAAAGATGAAAGGCACAGATATTAAGTGTCACTTTGCCAACTCAGGGGAAGAAGCTCTTAAATGGATGAAGCAGTTTCACATAGATGTTATGGTCACCGACGTCATGATGCCAGATATGAACGGACTAGAGCTTTCTTCTAAGGCGAAAGATATAAGCCCACATACCATGCGGATTATTCTCAGTGGCAACGCCCATGTTTCATCGATTATCGATGCGATCAACGAAGGTCATGTGTATAAGTATATTATTAAGCCATGGAAAATAGACAAGGAAGCCATTGACATGCTTCAAGAGGCTGTTGAGATTTCAAAACGGTGGTTTGAAGAGGATGAGTCAACGGGTGAGTTGCACTTTGTTCAAACATCAACATTAAAAAAGTATCCTCTTTAGAGAGATGGATACTGACAGATGATGATTTAGCCATAGTGGAACAGTCGGATGAAGCCCCCTTACCCCTTAACTGGAGAGACTTTAAGTATGAACTGGTTAACAGCAGTGTGGGTATGATGCGACTATATGACTTGGCCCAGGATAGGTCGTGAAACTATGAAGTCAAAGGTGTTTTTACTGGTTATATTATGGGTTTCAATAACCATAGTGGTTATGTTTGCATTCCATTATCCCCTTATTAATCGGTCTGAGTTTCAAGGTGCCGTGAGTCGAACAAGTTCAGAAAACAAGAGCACAATTAATGATTTAACCCATGAAGTTGATCGTTTCAAATTAGGTATTGAGGCCTTTGCTCTTGCATTAGATTCAGGGGAAAATTGGCTCGATGAAGCGTCGACATTTCTTAAAAGCAATGAAAGTGTACTGGAGGTTCATCGGTTTGATGAAAACAGGTTGAGGGCTTCATCGTTAGGGCGGTCAAACAGACAAATCACCCTTGAAATGGAAAACCTTGAGGGTATGTTTTTTTATCAGACCATGATTTTAGAACAGTATGACACTGAAAAATATTTGGTCTACTATAAAGGGGAAAAAAGCTACTTGCTCTTTCTTGTTGATTTTAACAAGCTCTTGTCCCCTTATATAAGTGCTACCCGTGACTTCATAGGTGTCTATGACCAGCATATTGTCCCGCTCACTGAGAGAGGAGAGGGTTGAACGCCAGAACATATTTTGATGATGCGGCAAGTCGACGTGACAACACAGGGTATTTCGAAGAAACCTTTTATTCCATTGAAAGCTTTGATGTGGAAAATATCACATTGAGTGTTCTCACAGTGGTTCTGGATCAGAGTTTCAAGCAGGCTATGAGACTATACATTATTAGGATGATCATAATTTCTATTGTTCTTTTTGCAATTGGTTTTCTCCTTGCATGGAGAATTGTTAAAGTTTTCCGACATGCCTTACTGACGGAAAGCATGAGTCAACTTGGCGAAGTGAAAAATATCAAAAGGAATATCACAAAAGCCATTCGACATATGGATATGGCTTCCAAAAGTTTTGATGATATAAATTTACTAAAAGAAGAGTTAGAACTCTTATATGAAGACCTAGATGAAGGTGTTGAGCAGAATGAAAAAGCAGGCACACAAAAAATCATAAATAAATTCTCCCAGATGTTTTACATATACAGATATGATTTTTTGCCTTGTCCATGATGACCTTGATCATACTTTATTATGTCTCAGTCCTTTTTCAACCAGGGCATGTTGTGTTCTCCGATATTGATTTTCCCTTTTACTCGAAAAATTATATGGACGAAATATATGGGCTTTGGAATACAAGATGGAACACTGTTTCCATGCTCAATATTCCAAGACTCTTTTTTATCCTGCCCCTCTATCTCTTGTCAGGGATCTTTGAATGGAATGGCCACTTATTTCTTAAGGGCTTTATACTAGAATTGATTCTAATTTCTGGAGCTTCCATGTATTTGCTTTCTAAAAGGCTGGTTAGTGTTTACACCGGTATGTCCTTTAATCTTTGGAAGATCAATGCCCTTATTTTTGGAAGTGTCCTCTATGCCCTCAACCCCTGGGTGATCTATAGGATACAGCATATTTATTTGTTGACAGGCTACAGTCTTTTTCCCCTTGTCATTCTTTATTTTTTCAAGGTCTTTGACCACAAGTTTCAAAGACAGGTTATTCCCAACTACAATCCATATTCTAAAAAAATATATAGGAGCAATATAAAAGATATTTTCATTTTGGCTTACCTAATCACATTAAGTTCTGCAGCCATCCATTATTTCTTCTATTCGATTTTGGTTCTTGGCATACTATTCTTACTCTTATGTTTCAAGTACTTCTTTGGATATATAAGAAGGGGCAAAACCATAGTCAAAAATATTTTTAAGGCCATATTAAAAAAATTGACCCTTCTGGCCATGATGACAGGAGGATTGTCTTTTTACTGGCTCAGTATTTATGTGGGTGGCGTTGTCCTTGATGTGGGAGCGTCACAACACAATATTAATGTCATTGATACATATACCATGTTTTCAAGACATGCTTCTATTGATCAAGTGCTTCTCATGATGGGATACTGGTGGCCTATGGTCGACTTGAGTCAGCTCTCCAGTTTGTTCTATATTGGAGGAACAGTCCTGCTCCTTATAATACTTGTGGGTGTCATAATGAATGCCTACAAGCACCACATTATTCTCTTCTTAACACTCCTTGCAGGGATCATGATTCTCATTTCTACGGGGTCTATTACCCATCAGCATCTGGTCTTTTTCTCAGACTGGCGGGACTGCCTGTCTTTGGAAATATTTTTAGAGATCCCAACAAGATGATAGCCATTACAGCCATTGCCTATAGTGTTCTTCTTGTTTTTGGGCTTGAGTCCATTTATTCATGGACTCAGAAATATAAGTATAAGTCAGCGCTCAACGGCATGATTTTTCTCATGCTCCTTTTGTCATGCTATGCCTACCTCTTCCCAGTGCGGGACATATATTTTGAACGCTTTTTTCAACCTATAGAAGAACCAAAAGCCTTTTCAGAACTAAGACACCACTACGAGGAAAATCCGACAGTTGGCGAGGGGCAAGAAGCACCATATGCCTTATATGTGCCCGTTGCAGAGCAAATGCTGCGCCCTATCACTCATATTTCAACCCCGAAGTGGAATGTTCCCCTGGGATATGAGGATTCAAAAGCCACAGGTGATATTCATATTTATAACGCCCCAATTAGAACAGTTTTCACCATGAGGGCAATGATCCTTCCATTAAATATATGTATGACTTGATTCAGTTCATACTTGATCAGGGGCGGAGTATGGAACTTGAAAAGGTGGTTAAGGCTTTCGGTGTCAATCAGCTTATATACCATAATGAATATATTGACCAAGAAAATAGGCAAGATTTCAATGAAGAGGTGCTTGGTCTTCAAGAGAATCTTGAAAAAACATATGAAAATGGCATATTCAAAGTATTTGATGTGGACGCCAGCAAGGAGATAGACCAGTTTTCACAAAGACGCTTTATAACGCCGTATGGTCTTCTCAAGTTGCATTCTTTGAGTCAGTTTGAAGATTATGACCCCCTAGACCTACCGCTCATTTTTACAAGCAAAGAAGAAGTGTTTAACACGGACAGCATTGGTCAAGATGATATTATTGAAGTTAAAAACATGGATGATTTAGTTCTATCCAGCATGCCTAAAAAGTATAAACTTTATCCCTTTAATTTTGTTGATGAAGTCAATCCTTTTATAAAATGGTCAAAGACCTATACAACATTTCCAGACTGGGCTTGGTTTCAATCAAAAATGGATGTGATTCATCCACGCTTTGAATGGGATCACAATAAGGGGATCGTTTTAACATTTGCATCTGAAGCCTTTAATGTGAAGCCACATGAGAAGCAGAATCTCGATGGAGAGATTGTGTATGACTTTGACAGTCTGCTCAGGGCAGATCAGTTTTTCGTGGCAGACAACCCAGACCTATTTGATGTGGTTTCAAACCCTTACAACGTCAGCGACAACGTTGGTGTCCTCCATGGTGTGATTCAAAGGGGAGATCCCAGCTTTATATGGCAGGTGGCGAAATCCCCTGTTCTGACAGCTGAGGAGAAAATGCCATATCAGTTTAAAATAATGGTATCTGGCCGTGGTGCCAATCAACTCCATATGAAGGTTCGATTTTATGATAGAAACAAAAGAGAAATTGGCATCCAATATATTGTAGGACCAGACCAACTTGTGAATTTTGATACGATTGAGTTTACAGGCGAGGTTGTTTCACCAAAAGACACAGCCTTTTATAGGATTGACTTATTAACCTATCAACGCCCTGAAGAAAAAATATATTGGTGGATTCATGACGTTGAAATTCGGAAATTTCCTAAGTACACCAAGCCCAATGAAATCCTTATGACAAAGGTATTAGAGCCAGGGTCTTACCGTGTTTTTGTCAAAAGTTTTGATTCCCTTGGCGGAGGGCGTTACAGCTCAATATAAAAGGACATGATCATGAGATCTTTACCAAATCCACCCAGCTCAGTGGATTTAAGTGGCATGACCTGGGCGATTTTCAATTTGATGACTCAAATCCTCAGTTTGTCCTTAAAAACATCGAAGGCTTTAATGCTGTGTCACATATTGCGGTTGTACCACTTCGTGTCTATGAAAGAGAAAAGTCTAAGTGGAAATCTATACTAAGGAATCACGACAAACTTCTCATACTTGAAACAGAGATGGAGTTTGAAAGGGAGGGCAATATACAAAGCAGACGCTTATACCCTGAACTCAGCAATGGTACGGGCACTGCCCTTAGTCAGGGCAAAGTCTATGCAGAAATTGAAATTCCCACTTCGGGTGCGTATGACATTATTCCATCCGTTTATTTCCCATTTCTAAACAGGGGGCATATGCGCATGCATATTCAAGACAGCACAGGTCAGACCATATATTCACAGACGATAGATCAGCGCGCTCTTACCGAGAAAAAGAGTGGTGTCACCATAGACTTTGACCCCCTTGAAGCAGTTTATCCATATTTAACACTGGAACAGGCCAGCCCCTACTTGTATAAAAACATGTCCTGGATTGAAAGTATTCAGCTTAAAGCGGGGCGATATAGGGTAATTATGGAATTGATAAGTGAAAATGATAACTATATAGAAGCGAGTGATTTTAAGACTTTTGACCCCAACTCAATAGTTGTTGAAAGTGCAAGACGGGACCTGGCTGTTTCAGATTGTAGCACGTGTGAGAGAATCACACCGGATATGATGCGTCATATGGTAAGGGGCCAGGGCGACTTCTACATCGAATATGATGCCACTTGTTCTTGTGACTGGTATATATCTTCCAGTGAACCTATTCAAGTGCAGGCCAATGAAGAAATTCTAATCTCCTTTCAGGCGCGGTCTGATGCCATTGTTAAACGTCACAGCAAGCTTATCTTCCTGGATGAATACAAGCAGGTTGTGGACACAAAGTTTATTTTTGAAGTTGAAGAACCTGACAAGATAAAGTGGAATACCTATGAACAACTTGTAAAAGTCCCAGCTGGAGCAGACAGTGTTCTATACCAGTTTTGGGCAAGAGGCAATAAAATAGGGCGGGTAAACTGGAAATAAAAAACTTGAAATTTGAAAAGTACAATGAGTTTGTTTTGGTGGATAAAGTGGACATCAAGACTGCCGGCCTCAGTTTAAAGAAGCGTGAAGGACAAGCACGAGTCATAAAGAATCAAATTTCTGAGATGGAGTTTGCCCACCGTGTTGACGGATCTGTGAATGGCCAGACAATATGGAATAGTTTCCTATCACCGCACCGAATCTGGAAAGTGAATGGAAAGGCTTCCGAACTGACACTCAACGGAGTGACCATGGGATTTCAAGTAGAAAATGGTAAGCTCGATGGGAAAATGACTCTAAGTGATGTGTATAGAGGTGGTCTTCTACTTCATTTTCTAACAATTGTTGGTGTTTTACTTTTTTACATGCATTTCAGACGTGTTAAATAAGTTTATACAAACTGTTCGATTGTGATAGGTTTTGTCTCAAGCAAAAGGAGGGGATGGATATGGCAAAAAAGTATTGGTGGTAGATGATGATCCTTCCATTGTGAGCTTGATTGAAGTGATACTCAAAAAAGACAGTTATGAAGTGATTGCAGCCTATAATGGGGTCCAGGCCATAGAAGCTTTAGACACCCACGATATTGATGCAGCCATTTTGGATATGATGTTGCCTGATATTAATGGTTTGTCACTTCTCAAAGAGATTAGAAGTCATGAAAAATCGAAACATATTCCAGTTATGATGGTCACAGGCAGGGATGATGAAATCGATACGGTGCTTGGGCTTGAAATGGGGGCTGATGATTATATTCATAAGCCCTTCAAAAAAAGAGAGCTTCTGGCTAGGCTCAATGTGATTTTTAGGAGAATAGAGCAGGACAGATCATCTGTGGGAAAACCCATTGCTTTTGGAGATGTTATTTTGAATCCACTCACCCATGAACTCAAAAAAGATGGACAGGAAATCACACTGAGTCCAAAGGAGTATAAATTACTACTGCTTCTTGTGACAAATCCCAACCGTGTCTTTACAAGGGATGAACTGCTTAATAAAGTTTGGGATGATGTGGTGGCTTTTGAAACACGAACTGTTGATGTCCATATTCGCAGACTAAGAACCAAGGTCGAAGAGGACCCTCAGAACCCTGTTTGGATCGAAACCATCAGGGGGTATGGCTATAGATTCTCAAGTTGATCATTTGGTTTGATGATGCCTTGAGATAAGTCTCAATTTGAGATAAGTCTCAAAAGGAAGGTTTACTTATGAAGTTAAATTCAGTGGTGTTTAAGCTTTTTATTGGTATGGCAAGTATTGTCATGATTTTGTCCTTGGGATCGTCTATGTATGTTAATAAGAGGGTGCAAACAAACATTGAACATCATATAGACGAGGAAGTCGAGCTGATCGCAGAGTCGATCAAATACTCTATCACACCTATTTTGAACGCCGGTCAGTTAAGTTTAATAAATGAGGTTCTGAGTAAGTTTGAGGGGTATGACCTTGTGGAAGATATTCACTTGTACGATCCCAAGGGAAAAATAATATATGCCTCTATAGAAGATGAAATAGGCACCACAAAGAATATAAACGCTATTATTCAGAGTTATGTCAATGATGATAGTGGAAGAGATATATTTCGTGTCTCAGGCTCAGTGGTTATGGTTTTAAAGCGGGCGGTTATTGTCATTGATTTGAACCCCTCTTATGGATCTTTTGTAGGTAAGGCTCTGCATAAAGACTTGTGGATTTCATTTCTTGGAATATACTTTGTCCTTATCATGATGGTTTATATTTATATTCAAAAAATTATTGGCAAACCAATGTTAAGACTTATGCAGGCTGCTAATGAAATTTCAAATCATAATTATGTCTACAGGGTGGAAATGGATTCAAGAAGTGAATTTGATGAATTGGCAGATGCATTTAATTTAATGGCCAGCAATATTGAAGAAAATACAGTTGAACTTGAACAGGCTCTTGAAAAGGCCGAAAAAGCCTCTAATGCAAGATTGGAGTTTCTTGCAAAAATGAGTCATGAAATAAGGACACCACTTAATGCCATTATTGGTTTTTCTGATGTATTATCTGAAGAAATTACGGACAAAGAACACAAGGAATCTATTGATATTATCGTGAATTCTGGGAAACATTTGCTAGATTTGGTAAACGAGGTGTTGGACATAGCTAAAATAGAAAACAACCAGGTATCTATTGAATCTCAACCTTTTTCAATGAGGACACTAGTATATGATGTGTTTAGAATGTTTCACCTCCCAGCAGAAGAAAAGGGCATTGACCTAAGTTATGAAATAAATGTTGATGTGCCACTCATGCTCGTTGGAGATTCCTATAGAATTCGGCAAATAATGATGAACCTCCTGAGCAATGCTCTAAAGTTTACGAGCCATGGATCAATTGAGATCCTGGTTGAAACAGAAGAAGATAAAACCTTCATCCGTGTCATAGATACAGGTATTGGCATATCAAAAGAAAAACAAGAGAGTATTTTTAATGCTTACACCCAATCAGACGACAGCATAGAAAGAGAATATGGGGGCACAGGATTAGGCCTATCTATTTCAAAGCGTATTGCTCAAATGATGGGGGGAGACATTCATCTAAAAAGCGTGCCAGGACGAGGATCTGAATTTACTGTGATTTTGGCTCTTGGTCAGATTCAATTGGTTGAGAAGTCTGGACATCTTATAACGGAACGTTGGCTGCATGCAGATTCTACTATTACAGACATCGTTGTTGAAGCCATTGAAACGTTGCCACAAAGACTATCAAATATTGAAGATTCCAGTCAGTCAAATGATATAGAAAGTCTAAAATTTCATGTTCATAGCCTCAAAGGTGTGAGCGGCAATTTTTCTATGATTGAAATTTATGAATTAACAAAAGACTTTGATGACTATCTCCATTCTGATGATGTAAAAAGACAAGTCATTATGGACTATGTGTCAAAACTTAGGGAAATTGTCAATCTCATTCCCAATGAAATAAGGGTGGAGAACCTGAAAGGCTATCGGCTTTTACGAAAGAAAACTACAAGGTTCTTCTTGCTGAAGATGTTAAGGAAAATCAGATGTTGATCCAAAAAATCCTTAAGAACATGCCCATTGATTTAGACTTGGCCAACAATGGCGTTGAGGCCATTGAAAAACTGGAGGAGAATAAGTATGACTGTCTTCTATTAGACATTCAAATGCCAGTCTTGTCCGGTATAGAGGTCTTAAACCACATTCGGAAAAGTGAAGATATCGAAGGTGTTTATATTATTGCTTTAACAGCCAATGCCTTTGTAGAAGATATGGAAAAGTACATGTCTATGGGAGCGCACTGGTTCCTGTCAAAGCCGGTGAACAAAAATGCCTTGCGCAATAAAATTGAAGAACTGATTCATCTAAAAATAGAATAGGATTTTGACATATGTGTCTTGACTTGTAAAATAAACCCTCTTAATCAATTTGAGAGGGTTTTGTATTTGGATGTATACAGATAATCAAAAAATCACGAAATGTGATTTTCATGTTTTAGCATCACATATTGTGGTATACTATACATGAGAAGAAAGTGGAGTGATGTAGTATGGATTCGATGGGAAAAAGACTAAAAAAAATTACGTCTTCATAAAGGCATCAGCCAAACTGAATTAGCAGATGGCCTAGATGTGGGGCAAACAACGATTGCAAATTATGAAGCAGATACACGGCAACCTAATTTGGAAAAACTGACCCTTTTGGCAGATTATTTTCACATAAGTGTGGATGAGCTCATAGGTAGAACTTGGACTGATGAAAATAAGAGGCAACCAGTGCATGAAAAGAAACTTATATCATCAGATTACGACAGTATGGCAAGTGTTTATATGGACTTTCTCATTAAGCATGAAAAAGATAAGGCCCAAGACTACATTATAAATTTAAGACATTCAGGCGTCCCGATAAAAAAAATATATTCTGAAATATTTGTTCGATGTCTTCATGAAGTCGGTCGTTTGTGGGAAAAAGGGGTAATAAGTATAGGGGAAGAGCATTATATATCTGAAGTCACTAAAACATTGATTTCGCATTTATCTGTGACAAGGCCAAAAAATAAGATGGGTCAAAAGTCTATTATGATTATAAATTTGTACGGAGAGGACCATGATATTCCAGGTAAAATATTGAGTGAATTCATGGAAGGTTCTGGGGTTGAGTCGTATTATATGGGAAGTCCTCTTCCGTTGAGAAGCATAGTGGAAAATTTATTAACCCTTGAAGTAAATGTTTTGGCTTTTTCCATAACATTGGATGAAAATATTAATAAGGCAAAAGAACTGATTGATAATCTTAGAAGCCACCCTAAAATGAAAGCACTCAAGGTGATTGTAGGTGGGCAAGCTCTTGATAAACAGCCAGAAAAATGGTTGGAAATTGGCGCCGATGGATATGCCGAATCTTTCGATCGTGCCGTTGAAGTTATAGTAAAAATATTAGAGGAACAATCAAAGGAGCCTGATCATGAAGAAAAATAAAATTCAGGAACTAAATATAGAAAACACAATAATTGGACGCGTGACAGAATTTTTTGTGGGGCGCTTTCAAATGGCAATCCTGTTGATTTTGCTCATTATTGGACTGGGTGTGTCAGGAATTCTACTCCTTCCAAGGGAGTCCCTACCGGAAATTGTCTTCCCAGCGATTGTTGTTCAGACCATTTATCCTGGAGCGAGTCCCGAAGATGTGGAAGACTTGATCACGGACAAGATTGAATCAAAACTTGGAGACCTTGAAGATTTGGATGAAATCCAGTCGAATTCAAGTTTTGGATTTTCCACAGTGACACTTGTTTTTGTTGAAGGCACAGATATGGACTCGAAAAAACTGGAAGTTGACAATGAACTTTCAGACATAGCCTTTCCGGACGATGTGGACAAACCAACGACATCAACTTTTTCCACCTCGGAAATTCCACTGCTTCAACTCAGTGTGTCAGGAAATTATTCAATATTTGCCTTAACATCATTTGCAGAAGACCTTGAAGAAGGTATTGAAGGCATACCTGGTGTTGATGAAGTGAATATTTTTGGTGGACTTGACAGACAAGTCAAGGTCCATATCAATCAATCTAAAATGCTAGAGTATGGTGTGTCCATCACCGATATTCAAAGGGCTATATCTTCCCTTAACATAGGATTCCCAGTTGGGGAAGCTGACCTAAGCGGACAGCGTTACAATCTGAGAATAGATGAAAAAATCACAACAGCTAAGGACATAGAAGACATTGTTATGAAAACGCCTCAGGGCAGTCTGGTTTTCATAAGAGATGTGGCTGATGTTGTCGATACAAGTAAAGATGTTAAAGAATACAACATGACTTATCTCAATAATGGACAAGGCAAAGAGACATTCAGCTCCATACTTATTGAAGTTCTTCGAGAAACTGATAGTGACGTAGTGGGCACCAGTCAAGCTGTAAAAGATTACATTGAATCACAAAGGGGTGGCCTTTATCCTGATGACCTTCGTGTCAACATATCCAGTGACTTGGCAGAAGACGTAGACAGGGATCTTGAAAGCATACAGTCAAGTGCTATATCCGGTCTGATTGTTGTTATCCTTGTGCTCTTTTTATTCATCGGTTTCAAGGAGTCACTTATTGTTTCCATAACAATTCCCATGACCCTCCTGATCACTCTGGGTGTGCTTGACAGTTTGGTATATCCCTCAATGGACTTTCTATACTAGGGCTAATCGTTGCCTTAGGGCTTCTTGTAGACAACTCAATTATTGTCATGGAGAATATGGACCGGCTTAATAAACTTGGGGCAGGGCCTAAGCAGGCGGCAATTAAAGGTGTGAATCAAGTGGGATTCCGGTTATGGCAGCAACGCTGACGACTATAGCAGCCTTCTTTCCCCTTGCTATTTTACCTGGTATTATGGGCGCTTTTATAAACAGTATTCCAAGAACAATTATAATTGCTTTAACAGCGTCTTTCTTTGTTGCCATTACCATTACACCAGCCGTTTATTCACGACTAATGAGAAAGCGTAAGCATGGTCGGCTTAAAAAAATTATCCACTCAATGAAATTTGATAGTAAGGTCATGGTCATTTTAGAAAGAGTCTTATCTGTTGCACTGGTTGTTTTTTTTGGCCTACTATGCATTTTCAGGTAGCACAACAGAGATCAACCTAGGCTTGTATGCGGCCTTGTTTTTCGGGACGCTCATGGCCCTTAAGGTTTTCTTATTCAGTGGAACAAGTTTTGAAGAGGGGCCTGTTATAGAGTGGTATCAAAGACTTATTCGAGCTATTGTTTCAAAACGTTGGAGAAAAGTTCTAGCGGTAATTACAGGCTTTGGTGTCCTTGTTGGGAGCTTTGGTCTCATTGGAGCAGGACTTGTTAAAATATCATTTTTCCAGCCAATGAACCTATAAGCATGAACATACAAGTTGATACACCGGGAGGAACAACCCTTGAAGAAACAGCTGATATAGTCAGTGAAGTTGAAGCTTATTTAAAAACTGTAGAGGATATAGATTCATATAATGCTACAATCGGAGGCAATGAAGTGGATCGGGCTAGCGTTATAGCGACCTTCAAGGATCAAGAAGACATGTCAAAAGACGGCTATACCCTTGTTGAAGAAGCCGAAGCGGTACTAAGCAAGGTAGCGGGTGCCAATATCATCATAAGTGGCTCTATGGGACAAGGGCCTCCGGTTGGAAAGCCTGTCAGTCTTAATATCACAGGAACTGACCTAGGCGAGATGAAAGATTTAGCAGACGCCTATGCTGAGGTTTACAGTGACATTTCTGGCGTTTATAACATCGATGTTTCAGCCAAAGAAGGGGTGCCACAAATATACATTAATGTTCTTGAAAGAAAGGCCCAAAGTATGGGATTAACAGTTCAGCAAATTGCCCAACAACTTCGAAGTCGTGTGGATGGTGTCTTGGCGACCACGATGAAAGTCGATCGTGAAGAAGTGGAAGTGGTGGTCATGATGGACGATGTGAACTTTAGTGATATAGAATCCATTAAATCCATTCACATTCAAACCCCAACGGGGGATATGGTGCCATTGACATCGGTTGCTATCCTTAAAGAAATTAGTGGTTTTGCGAGTATAAGACACGTTGAGAAAGAAAGAATAATAACACTAGAAGCCGATTTAAAAAGTGGCTTCAACATTAATGATGTGACCAGTGCATTTGAAGAGAAATCAAAAAATATTGAGATCCCTAGAAACGTCAAAATTTCATATGGTGGAGATATTGAGGGCATCCAGGAAAGTTTTGCAGACCTATTTAGGAGTATGATGTTGGCGGTGTTCCTAGTTTTTATAATCCTCTCAGTGCAGTTTAATTCAGTTGCACAGCCATTTGCCATTCTTATGACAGTGCCAATGGCCATGATTGGTGTTATTGTTGGCCTGGCTGTCACAGGCAACGATTTTGGATTTTATGCTTTTATGGGGTTGGTTGCCCTTGTAGGTATTGCCGTTAATGACGCTATTGTCTTGATTGATTTTATGAACTACAAAAGATCAACAGGATCATCCCTGACAGATGCCATTGTAGAATCAGGCGCTATTCGATTTAATCCGGTTCTTGCAACGACCTTAACGACAATAGGTGGCGTATTGCCACTGGCGTTTAGGGATGTGTATTACGCACAATTTAGTTTTTCGCTTGTTTTCGGGCTCCTTGTAACAACTGTTTTAACCCTAATTTTCATACCAATATTCTATTCTATGATAGAAGGGTTTAAAGAGAAAAGAATGAAGGACCACAGTACTGAAAATCATAGTGATACTTTGAATAATGAGGGGGTGGAGTAAATGAAAAAATCAAATAAATTAGGACTTTTGGGTGTCCTGCTTGTCACAATGACGGTGACAGCTTGTGCTCCAAGGGCATCAGAAGAGACGTCTGTTGAGGCTGAAGAAAGTTTAGCTGTACCAGTTAGAGTGACAGACGCCAAGCAAGAAACACTTTTTGAAACAATACTCACTCTTGGTAAAATTGAAGCCAACGCTGTCTATACTGTCTTATCCGGACGAGGCACTGTTGAAGATGTATATGTTAAGCCAGGAGACGTTGTTGAAAAAGACCAAGTTCTTTTCACCCTCGATACTGGCAGTCTTCAAAAAAGTTTTAATGCAACTGAGAGTCAGCTTCGTACCGTTCGAGACAACTTGAAAATTCAAAGGGATGATCAAGCCTCTAACCTAGAAAAGCAAACCCAGCTCTATGAAGCGGGTGCCATATCACAGGCCGATCTTGATCGTGCAAAGGTGGCATTTAACCAAATTGATAAGCAGTACAAAGACGCTGTTGTGACATATAATAGCCAGATAGGAAATTTGAGAGAAGATTTGAAAGATAGAGAAATTAAGAGTCCAATTTCAGGCAAAGTGGCTTCAGTCTCAATTATTGAAAATCAGAGTGTGGGAGATATCAAGGCTGTTGAAGTCATTGATGATTCCAGTATGATTGTTAAAACCAAGGTGACAGCCGACCAGATCAACCATATGCTTATTGGAGACCGGGCTAGAGTTTATCCTGATGGCGACAGAGAAAAGCTTGTGGAAGCTACGGTGACGGTTCTCAATGAGATACCTGATGTAAACACTGGTCTTTATGAAGTCACCTTGCAACTAGACCACACAGATTATCCGCTGAGAACTGGTGAGTTTGCAGAAATTGAAACCATGATTGATCAAAGATCCGCTGTGGTTATTCCTAAAAAGTCTGTGCGTAAAATTGGAGAACAGAATTTTGTCTTCGTTGCCAAGGAAAATGTAGCCTTGCAAAGAGAAGTGCTTGTAGGGACAATCCAAGATGAACATATAGAAATTCTTTCTGGAATTGCCAGTGGAGAATCTGTTGTCATTCGAGGACAATCATTTTTAAAAGATAAAGAAGAAATAGAAGTTGTCGAGTAGGCTGTCTGTTCGTCATGGCAGGTAGACCTATGTAAATCGGAATTTTTCTACAAGCGAAAGGGATGTGTTTAAAACACATCCC